>TARA_B110000008_G_scaffold220655_1_pt1 | contig 19109 bp, 21 predicted proteins | sample TARA_B110000008 | Tara Oceans TARA_B110000008 (sample SAMEA4396496) | marine metagenome | biome: Westerlies Biome; feature: [DCM] deep chlorophyll maximum layer (ENVO:01000326); material: water (ENVO:00002006), including particulate matter (ENVO:01000060) such as... | depth 40 m
TTTACCTTTTTAAGCTGCCATAGCAGTGAGTTGTTTTAATCTATTTATTTCAACCTTTAAAGTTTTTACAAAAGATTTAATTTCTTCTTTTTTTGTCTTTATTCCTAGACTGATTCTTAAAGCTCCTTGAGCTAGCTCTTTCTCAGTACCCATTGCTAATAAAACATGACTTGCATCGGAGCTATTACTTGAACATGCAGAACCACTTGCAATTGCATATCCTTTTCTATCTAAAGCTGTTAGCAAAGTCGATCCATCGATATTATTAAATGCAAAAAAAGTCGTATTACCTAATCTTTTAGCATGTTCTGCAAAAATAACTGCACCTAGATTTTTTAACTCTTTTTCAAGAAAGAGACGCTCTTTCTTTAGCTCATTATTATTAATGACAATATTTTTTCCAACTCGTTCACATGCTTTACCAAAACCTACTATGGCAGCTATGTTCTCGGTGCCACTTCGCAATCCTTTTTCTTGCCCACCTCCCATTAAATGAGGATAGAGATCTATTTTTTTATTTAAGATAATTGCTGCTGCACCTTGTGGTCCATAAATCTTATGGCTAGAGATAGTCATGGCATCAATTCCTAACTCTGAAAAATCTACGTTAATTTTACCAACTGCTTGAACAGCATCTGTGTGTATTTGAATATTATTTGATTTTGCCCAATTAATTATAGAGGGCATATCTTGAATAACTCCAGTTTCATTATTAGCCATCATGACGGATAGAAATGTAATGCTTTTTTGTTCTTTAATACTTAAGGCAGATATATTTAATAAACCTTGGTTATCAACAGGTATTTGTGTATTTTTAAAACCCATTGATTCAATGGATTTTATTGGCTCACTTACGCAAGGATGCTCTATTGCGCTAAAGCCAAAATGACTGTCAGGATAAGATCGAGCTATACCATGAATGATTGTATTGTTAGATTCAGTTCCACTTGATGTAAAAATAACTTCAGAAGGGTGGGCATTTACAGAGTTCGCTACCCTTTCTCTTGCCAACTCTATCGCTGTTTGAGCATTTCTACCAAAACTGTGATTAGATGAAGGATTGCCTTGTTGAAGATCTAAAAAAGGCATCATAGTATCTAGGACTTCAGGATGAATTGATGTAGTTGCATTATGATCAAAGTAAATCATTTAAACAGCCCCCAATTCACTTTTATTTATATTTAATTTTTTTGGGGCAAAATAAATAGACTGCTCACCCACCTTATTTTTCTGCTCATCAATTAGTTGAGCTAAAGTAAGGCTTTCTAAATAATCTAAAATCTTATGGTTAAGAGATGCCCATAAATTATGAGTAATACAGCGCCCACCTTCATGACAGTTTTCGTTGCCACCACATTTTGTTGCATCAATTTGTTCATCAACCGATGTAATAATATCTTTAACTGTTAATGTTTTGGAATCGATCGCAGTTAAATAACCCCCTCCAGGACCTCGAACACTTCTTACTAATCCTACTCGTCTCATTTGACTGAATAGTTGCTCAAGATAGGATAGAGATATAGATTGCCTTTTACTAATCTCGGAAAGTGTTACTGGTCTATCGGACTCATTGAGTGCTAAATCCAACATTGCGGTAACAGCAAATCGGCCTTTTGTAGTTAGTTTCATGGTGAGCATTTTATAATACTTGAGTGTTCTAATCAAGTATTATATATTTTATTTTTTTGATATTTCTGCAATTGTATTTTCAAGATCAGCAATCATTTTTTCTTGCTTCTTAACTTGCTTTACAAGCAACTGAATAGATTTTGCCATTGGATCGGTTTCTTCTTTCCCTACTGCATATGGTCTGAATGCATTAGCTTTATTTTCTGCATCTTGAATAATACGGGCAGGGATACCAACCGCGACAACATTTTTAGGTATATCTTTAACCACAACAGCATTAGATCCGATCTTAGCTCCTGAACCAATTGAAATTGGACCAAGAATTTTTGCTCCAGCCCCAACAACTACTTTATTTTCAAGAGTTGGGTGTCGCTTGCCTTGTTTCCAAGATGTTCCACCTAATGTAACTCCGTGATAAATAGTGCAATCATCTCCAATAATACTTGTTTCACCAATAACGACACCCATTCCATGATCAATGAAAAAACGTGAGCCGATAATAGCTCCTGGATGAATTTCAATTCCTGTTAATAGGCGAGAAAGATGTGAAATTAGTCGCCCTAACCAAAAAAGTTTAATCCCCCATATTTTATGAGCAATTCTATGAAAAAGGATCGCATGCACTCCTGGGTAGGTAGTTAAAATCTCTAAATAAGATCGAGCAGCTGGATCTCTTTCAAAAACAATAGATAAGTCTTCTTTTATTTTTTTAAACATACTTTAATTATACTCATGAAAGTTAAAACTTAGTGCTTAAAAGTTTAATACATATTCACTTTATTTTTTTTTGAATCTCAGAAAGAATACCTCTAAGAATATTTACCTCTTCTTTTTCCATTTGTGTTCGATTAAACAATAATCTTAACCTCGTCATTAGGCGATCTGCCTGTATCTTTTTTAAGAAACCAATTTCATTTAAAATTTCTTCAAGATGTTTGTAGAAACCATTTTGTAAATTATATGAAACATATTTTTTTGTCGTTTGTTCAAGTATTTTATTTTTTAAAGGAAATTCGCTCAGCATCCTAATTTCATGACAGACTATTTGAACAGCTTGAGCAAGATTAAGCGAGGAATATTTTGAATTTGCATCAATATATCCAAGCGATTGACAATGTTGTAACTCTAAATTTGATAAACCGTTTGTTTCATTACCAAAAATAATAGCAATTTTATTATTACCTGCTTCATTAATAAGTTGTTTTGATAATTCACGAACATTCTTGTGTGGCTGAGTTAATTCTCTTTTTCGAGCTGTAAATCCAATAGTATGATTAATATTTTTCAATGCTAATTCTAGAGATTTAACTACAGTTGCTTTTCTGAGAATATCTTCTGCTCCACAAGCTAATATCTGTGCTTGCTTAGATGGAAAATTTTTTGGATTGACAAGATACAAATCGTAGAAACCCATTGTTTTCATTGCTCTTGCAACAGAGCCAATATTTCCTGGATGACTAGTCTCACATAATATAATTCTAAATTGTTTTAAAATATTTGATTTGGTCGTCATCTAATTTCTCTGTAAACTTATATTTTACCAAGCTCAGGCACAAATAATCCAATTAATTTTTTAGGTTTTTCTTATGCACCCAACTTTAAATGTCGCAGTCAAAGCCGCTCGTCGAGCTGGTTCAATTATTACAAGAGCCTCTGAGGATATCAGCTCTTTGACTATAAGTGATAAAGGATTTAATGATTTTGTTAGTGAAGTAGATTTAGCTTCTGAAAAAGAAATTATAAGAGTCTTAAAATCAGCTTACCCAGACCATGCTTTTTTAGGAGAAGAATCAGGCCTAACTCATCAAGCTGAAAATGTTTGGATTATTGATCCTTTAGATGGAACTACAAACTTCTTACATGGTTTTCCACAGTATTGTATTTCTATTGCTCTCGAGCAAAAAGGGGAAATTACTCAGGCTGTAATTTATGATCCTAATAGAAATGATCTTTTTACAGCAACAAAAGGACAAGGGGCATATTTAAATCAAAGGCGTATGCGTGTTTCTAGTAAATCTAAGTTAAATGAATCTATTTTAGGTACAGGATTTCCATTTAGAGATTTCGAACACTTGCCTGTATACCTTAAAATTTTGGAGGAAGTGATAAGGGGAACTTCTGGCATTCGACGTCCTGGATCAGCAGCTCTAGATTTAGCTTATGTAGCAGCTGGATGGTTTGATGGTTTTTTTGAAATTAATTTATCAAAATGGGATATTGCCGCTGGTGGCCTATTAGTTATGGAAGCTGGTGGGATTGTGAGTGATTTTTCTGAGAAAAATGAGTGGCTAGAATCTGGCAATATTATTGCAACCACGCCTAAAATTTATGAGCCTTTAGTAAAAATAATACAATCTCATATTACAGATAATTTATTCTAGTGTCGATTGCTCCCATTACTTTGATTTTTAATGTTGGTAACTTCATTATCATTCGCTAATCTAACATCTTTAACTTCTGCTTTAAAAATTACTTTTTGCCCAGCCCATGCATGATTTCCATCTACAACTACTTTATCGTCGGCTATATCAGTTACTGAATAAACTATTACCTCACCTGAACTGTCATCTCCTTCAAATTGCATCCCTATTTTTAAATCTGCTTCAGGAAATGCACTTTTTGGTTCAATTTGAACTAATTCTGCATCATATTCACCAAATGCATCTGATGGCTCAAGACTTAATTCTACAATATCGCCAATTTTTTTCCCATGCATAGCTTCCTCGACTTTTGGAAAAATATTATCATATCCACCGTGATGGTATGCCACCGGGTCTTTGCTTGATTCTAGAATATTGCCGTCTGCATCTTTAAGTTCGTAAGTCATAGTCACAATAGTATTCATAGCAATTTTCATGTTAAAAAGCCTTATAAAATTTAATATATTCTAACTTATTGAATCAATTTGATTCATTTTTTTTGGCAGATGAGGAACCTTTTTTATAGTTACTAGGAATTAAAATACTCTCCTTACTACTTTTTAAGGTTTTTGGATAATCTCGACTGAAATGTAAGCCTCTACTTTCTTTTCTATTAATAGCAGATATTACAATTAATTCAGATACTTGCAGAAGATTTCTAAGCTCAATTAGGTTAGCAGAAATTTTAAAGTTTGAATAAAATTCGTCTACTTCATCTCTCAACATATTTATGCGATGAAGTGCTCTTGAAAGTCTTTTATTCGTCCTAACGATTCCAACATAATTCCACATAAATCTTCTTAACTCATTCCATGTATGGGTTATTAAAATTTCCTCATCAGCATCTGTTACTCTACTTTCATCCCATTTAGGTAATTTATATTTATGGCAAAAATTATCTTCCAAAATATTTTTTGAGACAAGGTCTGAATAGACAAGGCATTCTAAAAGTGAATTGCTAGCGAGACGGTTAGCACCATGAAGTCCTGTGTGAGCAACTTCGCCGATAGCATAAAGTTGCTTAATATCTGTTCTACCTTGGTAATCAATCATCAGTCCACCACAACTGTAATGTGCTGCAGGTACAACTGGAATTGGTTCTTTTGTTATATCGATACCTAAATTTATACAACGTTTATAAATCATTGGAAAACGTTTCTTTATAAAAGATTTAGGCTTTGCTGAAATATCAAGATAAACGCAATCTAAACCTCTTTTCTTCATTTCAAAATCAATAGCACGAGCTACTATATCTCTAGGTGCAAGGTCTCCTCTATCATCATAATGCTGCATGAAATTCTCACCATTCGGGAGTGTTAGCTTTCCGCCTTCGCCTCTCAAAGCTTCTGAGATAAGAAATGATGTATCTTTTGAATGGTATAGGCAAGTTGGATGAAATTGAACAAATTCCATATTTGCAACCCGGCAACCAGCCCTCCATCCCATAGCTAAACCATCGCCAGTACTTACATCTGGATTGGTTGTATATAAGTAAACCTTGCTTGCACCGCCAGTAGCAATAATTGTATTGTTAGCTTTTATTGTAAAAACTTTATTTGTTTTATTTTCAAGAATATAAGCACCTAAACAAATATTTTGATTATTTATTATTTCAATTTTATTTGAAGTGATGAGGTCAACTGCAATATGATCCTCAAAGATATGGATATTGGGGTTTGCTAGGACAGTCTCGATTAGTCTATCCTGCACCGCCCGTCCAGTAGAATCTGCAACATGAGCAATTCGTCGATGAGAATGACCCCCTTCTTGAGTTAAATGTAATTTTTTACTATTTTTATCTTTCGTGAAACTTACCCCGTTTTGGGAAAGCCAACTTAGTGCTTTTCGACCATTTTCTACAACAAATTTTGTTACTTTGGGATCACATAATCCAGCTCCAGCTACTTTTGTATCACTTATATGTGCTTCTGGAGAATCATGGTCTGAGATAGGGGCTGCAATTCCTCCTTGAGCCCAATGACTTGAGCTATCAGCAAGTTTTCGTTTGCTAATGATCGCAATTTTTTTATGGTCAGCTAATTTGAGCGCAGTACTTAAACCGGCCAATCCACTTCCAATTATTAAAACATCAAAATTAAACATAAATCTTTAATTAAATTTAAGGAACTTAAAATATATTTTGTTGGTCTCGCTATTGTAACCACATTGTTTTAAAAAAAATAAATTTTATTTAGAAAGTGATTTTAAAATATGAATACATTTAAAGTTTTAGCCACAGAAGGTCATGTGTACAATGTTAAAGAAAATATTAATGTTGAAGAGAAACTAATGAAATCACGACCAGTAAACCCAGATAGGGCTATTGATCAAAAGCTAGTTGAAAAAGCTCAGAAAGGCGATAAAAAAGCTTTTGGCATGTTAGTTGAAAAATATCAGAGAAGACTAAATCGCTTACTATCTAGAATGGTAAGAGATCAATCTGAGATTGAAGATATTGTTCAAGACTCTTTTGTAAAAGCTTACCGTGCAATTAATAATTTTCGTGGCGATAGTGCTTTTTATACTTGGCTTTATCGAATAGGTATTAATACAGCTAAAAATCATTTGGTTAAACTTGGTAAAAGACCTAAAGCTATGAATGATGTTGAAATTGAAGAAATTGAAAATTTTGAGGACGCACAGGATTTAAGAAATATCGATACACCAGAGAGCTCTATGATGAACAATCAAATCGCTACTGCGGTTAATCAGACTATTGAAGCTTTACCTGATGAATTAAAACAAGCAATTTCTTTAAGAGAGATGGACGGGTTGAGTTACGAAGAAATTTCTGAATTAATGAACTGCCCTATTGGAACTGTTCGTTCAAGAATTTTTAGGGCACGTGAGGCTATTGCTGAAAAACTCAAACCATTAATTGAAAATACAAATAAACGTTGGTAATTAAAGAGGGAATATAATTATGAATGAAAAACTATCATCACTTTTTGATAATGAATTAGATGATCATGAAATTGATAAACTTTTAATTCAATCAGGTAAACAAAAGAAAAAAAATCATTGGTCCTATTATCAGTTGATTCGAGATGTTATTCAAAATAATCATCTTGGATCTAGTAGTCAAACAAAAAGTATCATTGATGCTATTGAGAAAGAGCCAACACAACTGGGTGGTTTTGGAGCTCACCATAATGCACGCTCTGAAAGTAAGTCAAATTATTGGCCTATTGCTGCTTCTTTTGCTGCATTATTTGTTATCGGTTTAACAGCTTTAAATCTAAGTGAATTTAAATCTATGGATTCTTCAATCTTAGCAGAATCAGATATACCGACGGACTTAATTAATGATCATTATGCAAGTGCTTCATCAAATGTAAACTTTTTTATTCAAGCAAGTCATAATAAGTAACATATGATCTTTAGGTTATTTTTTATTTGCTTTTTACTTTCTTCTGTCAGCATTAGTCATAGTAGTGAAGACCCTTGGTCAATAATAAATAAAGCTGCTAAAGCTACTAAAACATTAGATTACAAAGGTATTTTTCACAGTCAACATCATAAGCAAATTAAATCTATTGAAATAACACATGCAACAAATAATGATCAAGAATTCATTAAAATGAATGTCTTGGATGGCTCACCCGGAGAAGTTTTAACTCAAGGCAAAACCATTTATGTTTATAATACGGTTGATAACAATGTAATCATACAAAAAAGAAAGCAACAAAGATTATTCCCAGCTATTTTCCCAAATAATACAGAGCTATTAAAAAACTTTTATCGGTTAAGTATCGGAAAATCTGAAAGAATTGCTGGGAGAATTTCACAATTAGTAGTTTTAACTCCAATTGATGATTTTAGATATTTTTATTATTTTTGGCTCGATAAAAAAACTTTTTTACCTTTAAAGATGGTAGTAATAGACCAAGCTAAAAATATTATTGAGCAAGCTTCTTTTACAAAAATAAATATGATTAAACATAAGAATTTAGATTGGTTCAAACCAGATGTTGATCCATCAAAGAATTATATATTTGATGACAAAATAGTTGGCCAGGGATTTGTTAATAAGAGGTTCTGGGAGATGAAAAAAATTCCTCCAGGTTATAAGGAAGTTGATTTTATTACTAAACGTATACCCGGATTAAATATCCTTAGCCATCAGTTAGTTTTTTCAGATGGACTATCTTATTTATCTTTATTTATTAAACCAATTTCTCGAGGACAAGAACCAAAAGTGGGAGAAGTAAGGTTAGGAGTTAATAATATTTGTGCTCGTTATCAAGATGGTTATCAAATTATGGCTGTAGGATCGGTGCCATTAATTACTTGTAATAACTTTAGCGAATCTATAAAATTTTAAAATATGATTGAAGAAGAAGCTATAGTGATTGACCAGAATGGAGAATTTGCTGAAGTCGATATTATTCGAACAAAGCCATGTGGCTTATGTGGTAAAACTCAAGGCTGTGGAAATAGTATTTGGGGTAAAGTTTTTTCATTTCAGAAAAGAAAGATTAAAATTCAAAATAAAATTAATGCTAAAGTTGGGGAAAAAGTCAAATTAGTGATTGAAGAAAATTACTTATTAAAAGCCTCTTTGTTGCTTTATGGGCTTCCTTTATTATTTTTATTTGGAGGAATGATAGCTTCTGAATATATTCTAGCTACCAATGATTTTGTAGTGTTTTTAGGTGGAATCTTAGGATTTACACTAGGAATTATACTATTGAAATTTATTACAGCTCAAAATCACACTAAATTATTTAGCGAAGCAATTTTAGCAAAGATTGACTAAATTTATATGAGGATATATCAGAATATGAGATATTTAAGTTTCAAATTGTTTATCGTATTACTAGCATTCTTTAGTAATTTAAATGCCATAGAGTTACCAGATTTCTCTGTGATTGCTGAAGAGCAAGGAAATACTGTAGTTAATATTAGTGTTATAAATGAAAGTCAAACAAATCAAAATATTAATTTAAGTAAAGAGGATCAACAGTTACAAGAATTTTTAAAGAGATTTGGTATACCTGGATTTCCTGGGATGATGCCTCCAGGAAGTGAGCGTCAGAAAAAGCCAGCTTCTGGAACCGGTTCAGGTTTTATTATTGAAAGTGATGGATACATAATAACTAATGCTCATGTAGTTTTTCAGGCAGAGACAGTAGTAGTTAAATTAGCTGATAAGCGAGAATTTAATGCAGAAGTTATAGGGTTGGACAGAAGAACAGACGTTGCTTTACTAAAAATCAAAGCGAAAAACTTACCAAAAGTAACTATTGGTAATTCTGATCTTATTAAAGTTGGTCAGTGGGTTGCCGCAATTGGGTCACCCTTTGGCTTAGAAAATACAATGACAGTTGGTGTTATTAGTGCTATAAATCGTGCGCTTCCCCAAGAAAATTTTGTGCCTTTTATCCAGACAGATGTTGCTATTAACCCAGGAAATTCGGGAGGACCCCTATTTGATACTAAGGGGCATGTAATTGGAATTAATTCACAGATATATAGTAAAACGGGTGGTTCTATGGGTCTTTCTTTTGCAATTCCTATTGATGTGGCTATCAATGTTGCAGAACAAATAAAAACTAATGGAAAGGTCATACGTGGATGGCTAGGGATTGTAATTCAAGAAATTACGCAAGAATTATCTGAATCATTTGGTATGACTAATAAAAATGGAGCTCTTATTGCAGGAGTTGAAAAAAATTCGCCCGCAGCTAAAGGTGGATTACTTCCTGGCGATGTGATATTAAAATTTAATAAAAATATTATTAATACGTCATCTGATTTACCAAAATTTGTAGGAATTACTAAACCTAAAACAAGAGTGCCAGTAGAGATTTTAAGGAAAGGTAAAGTTATTACACTTAATATAAAAGTTGGTACAATTCCTTCTAAAGAGAAATTTTCTGATTCAAGAATTAAAAATCAGCCTAGCAGATTTAATCGTTTAGGATTAGCTTTAAAAAATTTATCAGTAGAGCAAAAGAAAGAAATTGGTGGTCGAAATGGCCTATTTGTATCAGATCTAAAGGGGCCTGCGTTAACTGCAGGAATCTTGAAAGGAGATATTATTCTTGTAGTAAACAATACTCCTGTAAGATCAATCCAATCTTTTAATAATGATCTAAGGAAAATACCTAAAGGAAAGGTTATTGCTATCTTACTTTACAGGAATGGCGATACTCTTTTTGTTCCAGTAAAAGTAGGTAAATAATTTATTCTAATAACCATATTCAGTAGGGTAAAATTACATATTACTAAAGGCGCATTTTGCGCCTTTATTGTTTTAAATAAACTTTTTCTATGAAAAAAATAAGAAACTTTTCTATTATTGCTCATATTGATCACGGCAAATCTACTTTAGCTGATCGTATTATTCAATTTTGTGGAGGCCTCGCAGATCGAGAAATGGAAGAGCAGGTATTAGACTCCATGGATCTTGAAAGAGAGAGGGGTATAACTATTAAGGCTCAAACTGTAACCTTAAGTTATCAGTCTAAAGATAAAAATATATACACACTAAATTTAATTGATACACCCGGCCATGTAGATTTTTCTTACGAGGTTAGTCGCTCCTTAGCAGCATGTGAAGGAGCTATTTTGGTTGTAGATTCTTCTCAAGGCGTTGAGGCTCAAACGGTAGCAAATTGTTATACTGCACTCGACCAGAATTTAGAAGTTTTACCAGTGTTAAATAAAATTGATCTTCCAGCAGCTGATCCTGATAGAGTAAAAAAAGAAATTGAAGATGTTATAGGTGTCGATGCTCAAGATGCTATTCTTTGCTCAGCAAAAACCGGTATTGGCATCGAGCAAATTCTTGAAGCTATTATTAAGAAGATCCCTTTCCCAATCGGCGCAATTAATAAACCTTTAAAAGCAATTATTATAGATGCTTGGTTTGATAACTATGTAGGAGTTGTAATGCTTGTAAGGGTAGTTGATGGTCAATTACAACCAAAGGATAAAATTCATCTTATGGCGACTTCTGCAGAGTTTGTTTGTGAGCAAGTTGGGATATTTACCCCAAAAGCTTTAAATAAAAAATTATTAAATGCAGGAGAAGTGGGGTTTGTTGTTTGTGGCATTAAGGAATTAGATAATGCCAAAGTTGGAGATACGATTACGCTTGCAAAAAATAAGGCAGATCAAGCATTTCCGGACTTTAAGGAAGTAAAACCTCAAGTATTTGCTGGACTGTATCCAATTGAGTCAAACCAATTTGAATCTTTAAGAACAGCCCTTGAAAAACTGAGACTAAATGATGCTTCATTGCATTTTGAACCAGAAAATTCAACTGCTTTAGGTTTTGGTTTCAGGTGTGGCTTTCTTGGATTACTTCACATGGAAATTGTTCAAGAGCGACTTGAACGCGAATATGAAATGGATTTAATAACAACTGCCCCAACTGTTATATATGAATTATTATTAAAGGATGGTAATACTCAATTAATTGAGAATCCATCAAGATTGCCTGATTTGTCATTAATTGAAGAAATTCGAGAACCAATTATAAATTTAAATATTCTTTTACCCAATGATTATGTTGGCCCAGTTATGAGTCTAACTAATGAAAAAAGAGGCATTCAGAAAAATATGCAGTATTTGGGTAGGCAGGTCATGATTTCTTATGAAATACCTTTAAGTGAAGTAGTCCTTGATTTTTTTGATAAACTTAAATCCATCTCTAGAGGTTATGCATCAATGGATTATGAATTTGTAGAATTTCGTCCCTCAGATTTAGTGAAACTAGATATTATGGTAAATGGTGAAAGAGTAGATGCACTTTCATTAATTGTGCATCGTGAAAATAGTGTTTATAGAGGGAGGGAGTTAGCTTCCAAGATGAGACAACTTATACCTCGACAAATGTTTGATGTTGCAATTCAGTCTGCAATAGGTGCAAATATAATTGCCAGAGAAACTGTAAAGGCAATGCGTAAAAATGTTCTTGCTAAATGTTATGGTGGGGATGTATCAAGAAAAAGAAAATTGCTAGAAAAACAAAAAAAAGGTAAAAAAAGAATGAAGCAGATTGGTAATGTAGAAATTCCTCAGGAAGCTTTCCTTGCAATTCTAAAGGTAGATGAAAAATGATGTTTGTAAAATTATTGATGGCAGCAACAGCAATCACCGGCGTAATATTTTTCCTTGATCTTTTAGTTCTTAAAAGAATTCGAACAAAAAATAAAAAGCCTTCACTAATTGTTGAATATGGAAAAAGTTTTTTTCCTATTTTGCTAGCAGTATTTATTATTCGTTCTTTTATTGTTGAGCCATTTAAAATTCCGTCTGGATCAATGATGCCAACATTAATTGCAGGAGATTTTATAGTTGTTAATAAATATAGTTACGGTATTCGTTTACCAGTTTGGAATAAAACATTAATAAAATTAGGAAAACCAAGCCGTGGAGATGTTTTTGTTTTTCATTACCCAAAAGATCCTTCAATTGATTATATTAAAAGGGTTATAGGGCTGCCTGGTGATGAAGTTAGATATGAAAACAAAGAACTTATCATCAATGGAGAGCGTGTAAACAAGATTCTTCATGAAAAATATTCTTATATGCTCAATGATAACCAAATGATAGATGCTAAAAAATTTATTGAAACACTTGATAATTCAAAATATTCTTTAATAGTTCATGATGTTCCAAGCGAAGATTATAAATTCAATGTTCCAGATGGTCATTACTTTGCAATGGGTGATAATAGAGATAATTCTTCTGATAGTCGATTTTGGGGGTTTGTCCCAGATGAATTATTGGTAGGAAAAGCATTTTTTATTTGGCTTAATTTTTCACAACCCCATCGAATAGGAACCTGGATAAAATAAATAAAAATGGATAATAAACATATTGAACAATTAGAAAAAATTCTCAATTATCATTTTATTGACAATAGCTTACTAGAGCTTGCTTTAACTCATCGCAGTTTTCAGGGGAAAAATAATGAGAGATTAGAATTTCTTGGGGATAGCATCCTTAATTTTATAATTGCAGAATTATTATTTAAAAAGTTTTCTTTATTACCAGAGGGTGATTTAAGTCGTTTAAGATCTCAATTAGTTAAGGCTGCGACTTTAAGTGAAATTGGAATATTATTAAACCTAGGCGATTATTTAATCCTAGGAGAAGGAGAATTAAAAAGTTCTGGTTGGAGAAGGCCCTCTATATTGGCTGATTCAGTAGAGGCAATTATAGGAGCAATATTTATAGATGGGGGAATAAGTGCTACTAGCGATTTAATTAAAGGTTGGTTTAAAGAAAGAATTGATTCTATAGACCCTAATGATATCCAAAAAGATTCAAAGTCAATATTGCAAGAATTACTTCAAGCAAGAAAAATTGGTTTACCAGAATATAATGTTGTAGCTATTGAAGGTGAAGCACATTGCCAGAATTTTAAAGTTAGTTGCTCCATTCTAAAATTAGGATTAAGTATTGAAGGTGAAGGAACTAGCAGAAAAATTGCAGAACAAAATGCTGCAGAAGATGTTTTAAAAAAGCTAAAGAATAATCCTGAATTATGAAAAAAAAATGTGGCACTGTTGCAATAGTGGGGCAACCAAATGTTGGTAAATCTTCATTATTAAATCATTTTTTAGGTACAAAGTTAAGTATTACTTCACGAAAAGCGCAAACAACAAGGTATCAATTATTAGGAATACATTCAACTTTTGAAACACAATATATTTTTGTAGATACTCCAGGTTATCAATTAAAACATCTAAACACACTTAATAAAAATTTAAATAGAACTGTAAAACAGGCCTTACAAGACGTGGACGTTATTTTATTTTTAATCGAACCAAGAAAAATGAATGAGATTGATAAAAAAATATTACAAATGATCCCAAAAAAAATACCAATAATTCTTGTAATTAATAAAGTTGATCATCTTAAAGATAAAACAAAGCTTTTAGATTTAATTCAAGTTTTCAAAGAGAATGATCGATATAAAGAAATTATTCCAACAAGTGTAATTAAAAAGCATAATTTAAAAGAGCTTTTAAACAGCATACGTGATTATCTTCCTGAGCAAGAATTTATCTATCAAGAGGATGAAATTACAGATAAAAACGAACGTTTTTTGGCGGCGGAAATAATTAGGGAAAAAATTTTTAGACTAACTGGCCAAGAACTTCCTTATTCAGTTGCTGTTGAAATAGAAAAGTTTGAACATGAAGACAATGTTAGAAGAATATTTGCTGCAATAATAGTAGATAGAGATTCACATAAACCAATGATAATTGGTAATAAAGGAAAAAGACTTAAAGAAATATCAACAAATGCTAGGGTTGATATGGAAAAACTTTTTGGTGGTAAGGTATGGCTTGAGACCTGGGTAAAAGTCCATAAAGGATGGTCAGATGATCTAAAAGCATTAAAATCACTTGGATTATAGAGATGACATCTACAATCTCAAAACAAGAAAACCAAGATATTTATATACTTCATACATATCCTTTTAAGGAAACAAGTCTTATTGCTGAGTTATTTTGTAAGAATCATGGCAGAATTCCAGTTATAGCCAAAGGAGCAAGAAGACCTAGATCTTCTTTAAGAGGAATGCTTCAATCATTTCAATTGCTTCAAGCTACTTGGTCTGGCCGGGGAGAGATAAAAACTTTGCATAATATTGAATGGTGCGATAAATTTCTTCAAGTGGACGGTAATGCACTTATATGTGGATTTTATATAAATGAATTAATAATAAGGTTATTACCAAGAGAAGATAGCCATATGGATCTTTTTGATTTTTATCATCATACAATAAAGATTTTAGCTATTGGTCTAAATCTTGATATAGCTTTGAGAAGATTTGAATTGAGATTGCTTCAGGAGTTAGGATATGAGGTACCTTTAAAAGAAGATGAGAATGGGGCATTGATTATTGCAGAAAAAATATATATTTATGAGGCTGAATATGGCGCATCTGGTATATCAAAATCTAAAAATGGGGTAAAAATTTCTGGTAAAACTCTTTTAGATATGGCGCAAGATGAATATAAGGATGAAAGCACTCAATTGCAAAGTAAGCAACTAATGCGTTATCTAATAAGTTATTATTTGGGAGATAAACCATTAAATTCGAAACAACTTTTTACAACTTTACAAGGTAAATAAGAGTATGTTACTTGGCGTAAATATTGATCATATAGCCACAATTAGACAAGCAAGAGGGACTGATTACCCAAGTGTAGTTAAAGCTGCTTTAGATGCAGAAAATGCAGGGGCTGACAGTATTACCCTTCATTTAAGAGAAGATCGAAGACATATGCAAGATAAAGATTTATATGAGTTGAAACCTTTATTAACTACTAAAATGAATCTTGAATTAGCCCCAACTGAGGAAATGATTAAAATTGCATTAGATCTAAAACCTCAAGACGTTTGTTTGGTTCCAGAAAGAAGAGAGGAAAGAACCACTGAAGGTGGTTTAGACGCAATAAACAACTATGATTTACTTAAATATACTTGTGAGCGTTTGGCTTCTGTCGGGATAAGGGTTTCACTTTTTATAGCACCTGATATTAATCAAATTAAAAAGGCAATTATGATGAATGTGCCAGTTATTGAAATTCATACTGGCAATTATGCAAATCTTACTAATGATACTTCTAAAATAACAGAACTCAAAAATATTAGAAATGCAGTAAATTTTGCAAACAAAGCAGGTTTAATAGTAAATGCTGGTCATGGGTTACATTATAAAAATGTCCAAGAAATTGTAGCAATTGAAAATATTAAAGAATTAAATATTGGCCATTCTATTGTAGCTGAAGCTTTATTCATTGGATGGGAAAAAGCTATAAAAAATATGAAAAAGATTATTACGAGGTCCAGACTAAAATGATTTATGGAATTGGGACTGATATTGTCGAAGTGAAAAGGATTAGAGAAGCCATGAATAAATATGGAATAGCTTTAGCTAACAAAATATTAACTTCTCAAGAGTTATTAACTTATAAAAAAATTGAAGGGAAAGAAAATTTTTTGGCAAAGCGTTTTGCAGCTAAGGAAGCTTTTGCTAAAGCACTTGGAACTGGAATGAGGGCACCGGTAAATTTTAAATCAATTGAAGTTATTCATGACTCGTTAGGGAAGCCAAAAATTAAAACAATTCGAAAACTTAGTTTATTAGTGGAAAGTTACAATATAAAACAATGTCATTTATCAATTTCAGATGAAAAAAATATTGCTGTAGCATACGTTATTCTGGAGCAATAATGACTATGAATTCTCCAGACACAAAAAGACGTTTTGGGGGAATAATACGACTATATGGCTTAAAAAAATTTAAAAGATTTCAATCCGCGCATATATGTATTATAGGGATTGGTGGGGTGGGCTCATGGATTTCGGAATCACTTGCTAGACATGGTGTTAGGCAAATAACTATGATTGATATGGATCATATTGCAGAGTCTAATTTTAACCGACAAATACATGCTCTTGATAGCTCGCTTGGCCAATCTAAAGTAGAGGCAATGAAATTAAGGATATTAGATATTAATCCTAACTGCAAGATTAATTGCCATGATTCTTTTTTAGAGGAAGGAAATATATCTAATTTAATATCTAAGCAATTTGATTTCGTCATTGATGCAATAGACCAAACAAAGATAAAAATTTTATTAGCTGAGTATTGTTTAAAATATTCAATTCCATTCATTATGACTGGTGGAGCAGGAGGCAAAGTAAATCCAGAATTAATTAGAATAGACATTCTTTCTAAAACATACGGTGATCCACTCCTAACTAAAATTAGACAATATTTTAATAAAAAAAATAAATTGTCTAAAGTTAAATTTAAAATACCTACAGTGTTTTCCTCTGAAACTTCAATAAAACCAGAAAAAACTAATTTGAATGAATCACTTACTGGTCTAAACTGTGCTGGATATGGATCAAGTGTTAATGTTACAGCAACCTTTGCATTTTTAACTTCATCATATGTACTATCAAATCTTTAAAATCTTCTATTGAAAATTATATTTTTATCCCCACTATTATTAACATTACTTAATTAAATATTTAGGATATTTTTAAAATGACAAAACAGAAAGAAACTTTAAATTTTCAGGCAGAAGCTAAGCAGCTTTTACAATTAATGATCCATTCTTTATATAGCAATAAAGAAATTGCTATACGTGAGTTAGTCTCTAATGCAAGTGATGCTGCTGATAAATTAAGATTTCAAGCATTAGATGATAGTAAATTATATGAAGATGATTCTGAACTAAAAATTAAAATTAGCTACGATAAAAAAAATAGAACTGTAACTATTAGCGATAATGGGATTGGTATGAACCGTGAAGATATTATTAATAATATTGGAACTATTGCGCGTTCTGGAACAAAAGAATTTTTAAACCAACTATCGGGAGATAAAGCCAAAGATGCAAGTCTAATTGGCCAATTTGGCGTTGGGTTTTATTCGTCATTCATTATTGCTGAAAAAGTTACTTTAGAGACTAGGCCGGCTGGATCTAAAAAAGCTTTTAGATGGACATCTAAAGGTGATGGTGAATTTACAATTGAAGAAATTGATAAAAAAACTCGTGGTACAGACATCAAATTAGATTTAAAAAAAGGTGAGGATGAATTTTTAGATGATTGGCGATTAAGAGAAATTATAAAAAAATACTCTGACCATATAACTTTGCCAATAGTTATGAAAAAAACAGATTTTAAAGATGGAGAGACAATAAAAACTGATGAGGATGAAATTGTAAATGATGCCTCAGCTATTTGGGCTCGTAATAAAAAAGATATAAAAACCGAGGATTATAATGAGTTTTACAAAAGCCTTTCTTATGATTCTGAGCCACCATTGACTTATTTTCATAACCGCGTGGAAGGCAATCAAGAATATATTTCTTTATTATATATTCCTAGCAAAGCACCGCTAGATTTATATGATAATAGAGAGCGAAATAAAGGTGTAAAATTATATGTTAAACGTATTTTTATCATGGAAGCAACTGAGAAGTTAATGCCTCAATACCTCCGTTTTATTAAAGGAGTTATCGATAGCAGCGATCTTCCATTAAATGTTTCAAGAGAAATACTTCAAGATAGTAAAGCAGTCGAAGTTATAAGATCAGGTACTGTTAAAAAGATTCTTTCTTCTTTAGAAGATATGGCAAAGAAAAAGCCGAATGACTATGAAAAGTTTTGGAATGAATTTGGTCGTGTCTTAAAAGAAGGACCAGCAGAAGATTTTACTAATAAGGAAAAAATTGCAGGATTATTAAGACTTGCTTCAACATTCGATGACTCTGACAAGCAAAGCACATCGTTTGATAGTTATATTAGTCGTATGAAGCCAGAACAAGAATCTATTTATTATATAACTGCCGATTCATTTATGGCTGCAAAGAATAGTCCTCATTTGGAAATATTTAAGAAAAAAGATATCGAAGTTTTACTTTTAGGCGACCGTGTTGATGAATGGTTAATTTCTAATTTAACCGAATTTAAAGGTAAAAAATTCCAATCAATTGCAAAAGGAGATTTAGATCTTGGCAAACTAGAAAATGAAAGTGAAAAAGGAAAAAAGAAAAAAATAGAAGAAAAAGCTAAGATATTAATTGACAAAATAAAAACTTCTCTTGGTAATAAAGTTAAAGATGTCAAGGTAACACATAGACTTACAGACTCACCTGCTTGTCTAGTCGTAGGAGAAAATGATATTTCAGGAAATCTCGAAAGAATTCTTAAGGCTGCTGGACAGACTACGCCAGAGAACAAACCGATTCTAGAAATAAATCCAAAACATAAATTGATAGAGAAGCTGGAGACATTTCAAGGTACTGATGATTTTGATGAATATACATCAGTTATATTTGATCAGGCAATGTTGTCTGAAGGTGCTCAATTAGAAGATCCAGTTAACTTTATCAAGAGAATTAATAAGTTTTTAGTTAAATAAAATAGGTTTAATTGAATAAAGTAAAAAAAGTGTAATAAATAGCTAGATATTGTTTGACACGCAAGAAATATCACTGCTATAATCGCGTCTCTCGGCGTCACTGACGCTGAGTTCAACGAAATATTCCAAATATTAGTTGTATCGAT
>TARA_B110000008_G_scaffold255209_1_pt1 | contig 19077 bp, 16 predicted proteins | sample TARA_B110000008 | Tara Oceans TARA_B110000008 (sample SAMEA4396496) | marine metagenome | biome: Westerlies Biome; feature: [DCM] deep chlorophyll maximum layer (ENVO:01000326); material: water (ENVO:00002006), including particulate matter (ENVO:01000060) such as... | depth 40 m
AAAAAATCCAAAATATTTGGGCTATAGAAAAGTATTATCAAACGATACGTTTGATTTAATCAAAAATGCAAATCTTGTTATCGGTAGAAACAGTGCTTCCTTTTCAATGGCAGTTTTGATGAACAAGCCTATAGCAACCATTTATAATAGTGAATTGAAAGAAAATGCTATTGATTTGCAAGCAATAACAAATTTTGCAAATGAAATGGGAGTATATTCAATCAACATTGATAGTGAGTATCCTTTTACTGAAGCCGACAAACTATTTAAAATAAATCAAAATAAATATAAAGAATTTACCAAAAACTTTTTAACTTCTAGAGATGATGAAATGCCTAACTACAAGGTTATTTTAAGTGAAGTCTTTGAAATAATCTTATGATGTCTTCTATAGATTTCTAATTATCAATTTATAGGTAACTGAATTATGAATTTAAATAAATTAACTGTTCTTGATTGCACATTCAGAGATGGCGGTTACTACTGTGATTGGAGTTTTCATCCTACATTGATTAAGAAATATTTAGCAGCTATGGAGGACTCAAGAGTAGATATTGTTGAAATTGGATTCCGTTTTATGCCTAAGTCAAGGTTATTGGGCCCATTTGCATACACCTCAGATGATTTCTTAAAAACTTTGAGCTTACCAAAAGGTATTAATTACTCCGTAATGATTAATGCAAGTGATTTGATTAATTTTGATGGCAATATAGGTTCAGCAGTTAATTTGTTGTTTTCAGATAAAAGTGAATCTGTAATTGACATTGTAAGAATAGCTGCGCATGCTAAAGATATTAATTCTTGCGAAGAGATAGCAAAAAAACTGGTGGAATTAGGCTATAAAGTATTTCTAAATATCATGCAAATAAGTTCTATTAAGCCTTCAGAAGTATCAAATTTGGCCAGTGTTGTTAAAGATTGGAACTCTATTGAAGTACTGTATTTTGCTGATTCACTTGGAAATATGGAGTCTGATGATGTGAAAAATATAATTAATTCTATAAGCCAAGAGTGGAAACGACCTATAGGGATACATACGCATGATAATAAAAATCTAGCATTATCTAATTCATTTAAAGCTCTTGAACACGGAGTTACTTTCATTGATGCTACAGTTTTAGGCATGGGAAGGGGTGCAGGAAATGCAAGAATGGAAGATTTGTTAATTGAACTAACCTCTAAAGGTTATGGAGAATACAACCCCGATTCAATTTTTCCAATAGTCTCAAACGACTTTACTGTTCTGAAAAATAAATATAAATGGGGTTCCAATATTTATTATTTTTTATCAGCTATTCATAATATCCATCCAACCTATATTCAAGAGATGCTTGGGGATCAACGCTATGATAATGATCAAAAACTTTCAGCAATAAATTTTCTAAAATCTACTGGTGCCAGTATTTATAGTTTTGATAATATGATGAAAGCAATATCTGGAAATTTTGAGAGTGAAAAAGGAAAATGGTCTGCAAAAAATTGGGCAAGAGGTAGGGATGTTTTAATTATTGGATCTGGACCCAGTACCAAAAGTTATCTTGATGATATTGTGGGTTATATAAAAAGAAGAAATCCTGTTGTTCTCTGTTTGAATATAAATGATTTAATACCAGATGAACTAATTACTGCATATGTTGCTAGCCGCTCTTCCCGTTTATTAATTGATTCAAGTAGGTATAAGTCTTTAAATAAGCCAATAATAATGCCATTAGGAAGAATTCCAAATGAATTTAAAGAGTTGTTCGAAGGTGTAGAAATTTTTGATTATGGTCTTAGTATCAAAAATGAATCATTTGAAATATTAAATAATGGTTGCATATTAGATTCCTCCCTAACTATAAATTATGCAATATCAATTGCAAATGCATCTGGAGCTAAGCAGATTTTATTAACTGGTGTAGATGGTTATGAAGCATCAGATCCAAGACAGTTAGAAATGTTGTCATCTTTTGAAAGATATAATAATCTATCAAAAAGTGTACCTATATTTGCTCTTACACCAACAAATTATCCTCTTTCTGAAAAGTCTATTTATATGTCAGAAAGATTTGATCAAATGTCATCTTTGCTTGCTCAAGGCAAATACTTTAAATTAGTTTGTGGTGCTGGAAATGAGGATGCTGAGGAAGTTAAAAGGTTATCAGTGTTATATACATTAGCGGGTGCAAAAGGTTTGGATATATCTGCAAATGTTGAAGTTGTAAAGTCTTGTATGGAGGGAGTTGATTTAGCTTTCAGTTTGGCAGATAAATTCAATATTAACTTAAATATTCGTCCATTTATTATGGTGAGTGTAGGTATGCCGGGAGATCATCATGTAAGAAAGTCAGTTATAAACTTGGATACATGTTTAAAGTGTGATTTATGTATTCCTGTATGTCCAACCGATGCAATTCCAAAAAGTTTAGTTGTTATAGAGGACAAATGTATTGGTTGTGGAAATTGCAGTGCCATATGTCCAAAGCCAGATATCATTCATTATGAACATAATGATAGAAGCCTTAGAAAATTACTACCTGAATGTTTAGAAGCTGGCGCAGAACAAATTGAGCTTCATGCTGCTGTAGCTGATGATGAGTCTATTATGGAAGAGTGGAAAATGGTAAGTGAGGTATGTACTAATGGACACATTTCTATGTGTTTAGATAGACTACATTTATCTAATTTTGCCTTTGAAAATAGAATAGAAAAAGCTAAAGAAATTGCAAAAGATAGGTTAATTATTCAATCTGATGGCTACCCAATGAGTGGAGGAGAAGATGACTTCAACACAACATTACAGGCAGTTGCAACTGCAGATATTTTGAATAAAAAATTTAACATGAAGCTTAGAAAACGAACAAATACACTAATATATAAAAAAGTAAATGAGGTTAATCAGCTAGTGTCTGGAGGAACTAATTCATTAACAACAAAATTAGCTAATCAGGCTGGAGTTAGGTTTCAAGGATCTTCTATTGGTACTTTTGCGAGACAAATTGTAAAAGAAATAATAGATAGTGATAACTTTTATGAAACTGAAATGATTAAAAAAGGTTATTTGATTGCTAAAGAATTAGTTTATGAGAGTGTTGGAGAGATTGAAGAATAGACTTGAAGATTCTGTAATCAATAAATTTATTTTTTAATATAAGGCTTTTCAGAAGGATTTTAATGCTAATTATTTCAGATACTAATAATCAAATAGTCAAAGCCTCTCCAGAAATTATTCTTTTCGATAAAGATGGGACGCTTATTGATATTCATCATTACTGGTCTTCTATGATCAGGCTGAGGGGTGCTTTAATTGTAAACACGTGGTTCAAGAATCATACTAATAAAGAAAAAATAGAAAGAGCTCTAATTAATTCAATGGGAGTTGATTTATCCTCTGGGAAAATTAAAGCTGAAGGGCCAGTTGGTATAAAACCTAGAAAATTTATCGCAAATATCGCTTCAAAAATCGTTTGCTCCTATGGGGTTAAAATTAATGATTCAGATATGGAAAAAATTTTTCTTGAGATTGATAAAGTTACCTCTAAAGATATGATGCCATTATTAAAACCTTTGCCTGGATTATTTGGTCTATTAAAAAATTTACATCAAAATGATATCTCAATGGCAGTAGTTTCAAGTGATATTACAAGTCGGACGCTCTTAGCTTTAAAGTCATTGAAAATTGATCATTTCTTTACAGAAATAATTGGAGCCGATAAAGTAAAAAAAACTAAACCCAGCTCAGATTTAGCGATACTTGTTTCAAAAAAAACAGGCATAAAATTAGACAAAATGATGGTCATCGGGGACAATCCAGTAGATATAAAGATGGGTTTACTTGCAAAGATTAATTTAAATGTTGCTGTATTAACTGGTTTGTCTGATATAAAGTCATTTGAAGGGCTAAATTGTACAGTGATAAGTGATCTTAATTCGATAGAGGTTATGAATGCTAAATAATAATAATTTGAAAAAAAAGTTGTTAAGTGATTCGCCTATTTTAGGAACTTGGAATACCTTATCTTCTCCTTTGTTAACTGAAACATTTGCGCTTTCAGGTTTAGATTTTCAAATAATTGATTTGGAGCATGGGCCATTTATTTTAGACAAAATACATCTTCACGTTTCAGCTTGTGATTCAGCTAAAAAATGCAGCCCTATTGTAAGAATTCCTGCTAACGAAGATTGGATGGCTCTCCAAGCACTTGACCAAGGGGCGCACGGTATAGTTGTTCCTCACATAGAAAATAAAACTGATGCTCTAAAAATGACCCAATCTATAAAGTATTATCCTTCTGGGCATAGAGGCTTTACTCCATTCTCTAAAGCGGGAGGGTTTGATAATAAAAATGCTTCTGCATACGTAGACTATGCCAATGACTCAATACTATCAGTTGTAATTATCGAGTCGAAAAAAGGTCTTGATCGGCTTGAAGAGATATTGGAAATCGATGAAATCGATGTAGTATATTTTGGTGCATATGATATCTCTCAATCACTAGGACTTAGTGGAGAAGTTAAAAATAAAAAAGTTGTAAAATCAATACAAAAAGGTGTGCAAACTGTAACTAGAAGTGGAAAATTTGCTGGTGGTTTTGTTCCTCAGTCTAAAGATGATATTAAATGGCTCTTAGACATGGGTATGCGCTTTATAACCTATGAAGTTGATAATTCTTTGATATTCAAGCATATGAATTCTATTGCTGATTGGTTCAATCAAGACAGCATTAAATGAATAGAAAATCAAAAACTGTTGCAATATTGCCTTCACGTCTAGAATCTTCAAGGTTACCCCGCAAAGCATTACTTGATATTTGTGGGCTGCCTATGATTGTCCATGTTTACAAGAGATGTTGCTTGGCTTCATCACTTGATCATGTTTATGTTGCTACAGATAGTGATGAAATAAAAGAAACTGTTGAAAGCTATGGTGGAAATGTAATTATGACTTCCCCAAAGCACCTAACCGGAACAGATCGTATCTCTGAAGCAGCCGAAAATATTGATGCAGAAATTATTGTTAATGTTCAAGGTGATGAGGCACTTGTTGATCCATTATCTATAGATAAAGTAGTTTATGAATTAAAAAAAAATCCAGATATAAATGTTGGAATTCTTGTAAACCCTTTTAAAAAGAAAAATTCACCATCTGATATTAAAGTTGTTTTAGATAAAAATAATGATATTCTTTATGCTTCCAGATCAGATATACCTTCCAATTCAAGGTTTGAATCTCCACCAATGCTAAAAGCCTACCATATTGTTCCTTTTCGTAAGTCTTTTTTATTAAAGTTTTCAAAGATGAGTCAAGGTGTTCTTGAGCAAATTGAATTTAATGAATATCTTAGAATATTGGAGCATGGTTTTAAAATAAGAGCTGTTGAAGTTGAAAGTGATGCACTTAGTGTTGATACTAAGAAGGATCTTGAATATGTTAGATCTGAAATGTTGAAAGACAAGTGGTTTCCTAAGTATATTTAATCTACTATTAATTTCAGGAGAGTCTTTGTGTATAAAAATATTGAGGAAGATGATACTATTGTAATATGGGACTCAAAGTCCTCTTCTTTGCCAAGCCATAATCAAATAATTTTATGGGACAGCTATGAATATAATGAAAATGATGGAATTTTTTCAATTTCTGAATTAGTTGAAAAAAATTCTGAAAATTTAAGATCGGAATATTTAAAAATAATATTTGAATTAGGCAATCAAACTATTGCTGATAAGTCAGTGGTTGATCATCTTGAAATCAAGTCAAATTTCAGTTACTGGTGGATGACTTTACTCAATGAAAAGTGTAATTTTTCAAAATCCCCTCAAATTACCAATTCAATAAAACTCCTTGCATTAAAAGAATGGGTTAAAAAAAGTAAATATAAAAAAATCTTTCTCTACACTGCTAACGTGAAACTTGAATCTGCAATCAGGAGATTTTGTGATGAGAGAGAGATTAAGTATGAACATAAATTACTAAAAAAAGACAATAAAAGAACAGGGTTTTTTAAAAATTTTTATCGAAAAATGCCATATTTTTTAAGAGCATTATTTTGGTTGATTAATCATTTGGTATCTAGATGGCCTCTAAAGGGAGTCGGCCTAAGTAATTGGAAAAGTTCAGAGGCTAAAGTAACTTTTATTAGCTATCTATTTAACTTAAATTTTGAATCCAAAGCAAAAGGTTTTTATGATAGTGGTTATTGGGCAAACCTTCCAGAAAATTTAAAAGAAAAAAAAATAAAAACAAATTGGCTTCATATATATATTGAAGATAGTGTTTTGCCTAATGCTAGAGAGGCAAAAAAAACTATAAATAAGTTTAATAGAATGCATTCTGATAATCAAAATCATCTGACTTTGCACTCATTCTTAAGTTTTAAGTTGATATTTAATGTATTAAGAGTTTGGCTTTTCCTAATTGTTCAGCAAAAGAAGCTGAAGAGCTCCTTTATTTTAAAAACTGGTTTTATGTGGCCATTAATAGAAGATGACTATTTAGACTCATTTATTGGACCATCAGCAATTAATAATCTACTAATTTTTCATCTATTTGATAAAGCTATAGGTTCATTGCCCAATCAAGAAAAAGGCATATATCTTCAAGAAAATCAACCTTGGGAGTACTGTTTAATTTACTTTTGGAGATATTTCAAGCATTCAAATAATCTTATTGGGGTTACTTCTTTTCCACCTAGATTTTGGGATCTTAGATTTTATTATGATTCAAGATGTTATAGTTCAAATAAATCATGCAAAATGCCTATGTCAAATTTTCATGGGGTTAATGGTGAAAATGCAAAAAAATTAGCATTAGATTCTGGCTATCCAAAAAAAAATATATTAGAGCTTGAGGCTTTGAGATATTTGCATTTGAATGATTGCAACAAAGAGTCAAGTATTGCTAATTCAGATAGAATCGGAATTTTAGTTCTTGGAGATTATCAACAAGAGAATACTTTTCATCAGATGAGTCTATTAGGGGGCGCTTATAAAGATTTCATCAAAGACTTTATGGTTGTGGTTAAAGCACATCCGGCATGCAAAATATCTAAACAAGATTATCCAGAATTTGATTTTCAATTAACAAATGAACCAATTAATAAACTACTAAATGATTTTTCTATAGTTTACGCAAGTAGCAATACCTCGGCTTCTATCGATGCATTTTATTCTGGAAAGCTTGTTTTGACAGTATTGGATTCTTCGTCATTAAATTTCAGTCCTCTAAGAGGTATTGAGGGCGCTATTTTTGTTGAAACTCAAGCACAGCTAGTCAACATAATCAATAATTTAAATATAAAGCAAAATTCAAAGTTTGAAAATAATAACTATTTTTACCTTGATCATGATTTGCCCAGATGGAATGATTTGTTGCTGAATCCTGCTAAAATTGAATAGCAACAATAAAATGGAGGTCTTTGGATGAATTCTTTTTCAAATCACTACAATGGAGCGAAGGTTTTAGTAACTGGTCACACTGGATTCAAAGGAGCTTGGCTTTGTCAATGGCTAGTTCAATTAGGGGCAAAAGTGTCTGGTATATCAATTGATGTTCCCTCAGAGCCATCGCACTTTATTTCAGCAGGCTTAAATAATAAAGTTGATGATTACAGATTAGATATTCGTGATGGTGATAAGTTAAAAAAAATTATTAAAAAAATACAACCTGATTATGTTTTTCACCTTGCTGCTCAGTCTTTAGTTAGAGTTTCTTATGAGCGTCCAATTGAAACAATGTCAACAAATGCTATGGGTTCTGTTTATTTGTTAGAGGCTTTAAGAAGTATAGAAAAAGATGTTGTAGCAGTTATGATTACTAGTGATAAGGCTTATGATAATGTTGAATGGGTTTGGGGGTATCGGGAAACAGACCGTTTAGGTGGTAAAGACCCTTATAGTGCCTCAAAAGGAATGGCTGAATTAGCTATAAGATCTTATGTAGAGTCCTTGCTTAATACAAAAAATTCTAAAATTATTGTTGGAATCGCTCGCGCAGGTAATGTTATAGGTGGAGGGGATTGGGCGCAGAATCGGATAGTACCTGATTGTGTTAAAGCATGGTCAGATGGAAAAATAGTGAATATTAGAAGTCCTCTATCAACACGTCCTTGGCAACATGTTCTGGAACCAATAAGTGGATATTTGCATTTAGGCGTCATGCTAGATCAGAACAAAATTAATAATGGAGAAGCCTATAATTTTGGCCCTCCAGCAAATCAAAATTTTTCAGTTAAAGATCTTATTAATGAAATGAGTCAAAGCTGGGAAAATGTTAAATGGTCTGATATTTCGACTAAAAATACTAGTCTTCATGAAGCAGAGTTACTTAAATTGAATTGTGATAAGGCTTTGTTTGATTTGAATTGGACTTCAACATTAAAATTCGATGAAACAGTTAGAATGACCATAGAATGGTATAAAGAATTTTATGAAGTTAATGAAGCCTCCATATCAGAAATTAGTAACAAACAAATTTATGATTATTCTTTATTAGCTAAAGATAGAAATATTACTTGGGCTATTTGATGATGAAAAATATCCATGATATTATTGTTACACCTTTAAAAAAAATAAGTGTGCCTAATGGAGATGTGATGCACGCAATTAAGTCAAGTGATAATGGGTATGATAATTTTGGTGAAGCATATTTTTCAACTATTAATTCTGGTGGTATCAAAGCTTGGAAAAAACATCATAAGATGACACTAAATTTGGTGGTTCCCTCGGGCAATGTTCAGTTTGTTATTTATGATGACAGGAAGAGCTCTAAAAGTTTAGGTAATTTTCACAAAATTGTCCTTTCAAATAAACAATACTTTAGATTGACTGTGCCACCAAAGCTTTGGGTTGGGTTTAAAGGGCTGGGTGATAATCCAAGTATTATTTTAAATATTGCTAATATTGAGCATTCTCCAAGCGAAGTTGAAAGAAAACAGGTTTACGAAATTTTTTATGATTGGGAGTTAAATTAATGAAAGTTATAATATTAGCTGGTGGTTTTGGAACACGTTTGTCAGAACATACAGAAGTTATTCCTAAGCCAATGGTAAGTGTTGGTGGTAGACCGATACTTTGGCATATTATGAATACATATGCATCTTTTGATCATAAAGACTTTTATCTTGCTTTAGGATACAAGGCTGAAGTCATAAAGGAATATTTTTTAAATTATAGGTCTTTGAATTCTGATTTTACTGTAAATCTTCTTAATGGTGATATTGAACCCCATGTTCTTGAAGATATTGATTGGCGAGTGACGATGATTAATACTGGATTGAACTCAATGACTGGCGGAAGGCTAAAGAGAATGAAACCATTTATAAATAATGAGACCTTTATGCTAACTTATGGCGATGGCGTTTCAAACATTAACATCGATTCATTAGTTGAGTTTCATAAAAGTCATGGCAAGATGGTTACTGTATCAGCAGTTCATCCAAATGCAAGGTTTGGTGAGCTAGAAATATATAAAAATCAAGTCATTTCTTTTGAGGAAAAGCCTCAAACAAAGAAAGGTTGGATTAATGGTGGTTATTTTGTTATTGAACCTGAGTTTTTTGATTTGATTGAAGGTGATCAATCTATGTTAGAAAAAGAGCCACTGGAAAAAGCTGCAGCTCTTGGCGAGCTTATGGCATTTCATCATGATGGTTTTTGGCAGTGTATGGATACTAAGCGCGATCGTGATTACCTTGAAGATTTATGGAAAAATGATAATGCACTATGGAAAAAATAGCTCCAAATAAACTTACTAGACTCTCAAAATCTGTTATTTCTGATCTTGAAAAACAAGCTGTTATAAAGGTTTTGGATAATGGATTTCTGGGAATGGGTTCAGAAGTTAAAGAGTTTGAAGATATGCTATCAGATTTTTTTGGAAGGCCTGCTGTATGTGTTTCAAATGGAACTGCGGCACTTCAATTGGCACTTCAAGCTTATGGGGTTAGTCCTGGAGATGAAGTGATAGTTCAATCACTAACTTATGTGGCTTCTTTTCAAGCTATAACTGCAATTGGAGCAATTCCAGTTGCGTGTGATGTTGATCCTGAAACTCTTTGCATGAATTGGCGTGATGTTGAAAAAAGAATTACTAAAAAAACTAAAGTTCTTATGCCTGTTCATTATTCAGGAGGAGTTGGGGAATTAGATAATATTTACAGGATTGCTAAAAATAATCATTTAATAGTCATCGAGGATGCGGCTCATGCATTTGGAACCACATATAAAGGATTAAGGGTTGGAGGTTTTGGAGACATTGCTTGCTTTAGTTTTGATGGCATAAAAAATATTACTTGTGGAGAGGGTGGTTGTGTTGTTTCAAGTGATTTAGATTTCTTAAATAAAGTTCGTAATGCTAGATTGCTTGGTGTAGAAAATGATTCACAAAAACGCTATTTGAATAAAAGAAGCTGGGATTTTGAGGTCTCAAACCAGGGCTGGAGATACCACATGAGTAATATTATGGCTGCAATCGGAATAGAACAATTAAAGCGCTTTACTTATTTATCAAAGAAACGTCAAAAATTAGCTCTACAATATACTAAGCTTCTTTCTAATGTCGAAGGCATAACTTTAATTGATCATAATTATGATCATGTTGTACCCCATATTTTTACTATTCGTTTTAGTAGCCAATCGCAGCGTGACCATGTTATGGAAAGATTAAAAGATAACCATATTCAATTTGGTCTTCACTACAAACCTAATCACTTTTTATCGAAGTACAGAACTCACTACATACTAAAAAATGTAGAACTTGCATATTCACAATTATTGTCTTTACCACTCCATCCCGATCTAGAAGATTCAGATATAGATTTTATTTGTGACATAGTACAAAAAAAATATTAATAAATTCTATTAAAATGCAAACTTTATAAATCACTAAATCAACAGTCTATAATTATCATTATATTTTTATTTGTAGAGAAAAGTAATTACTAATATTGTCAAATATATTTTGGTTGGGTGTGTAGCATTTATTGCAGACTTTTCTTTCTTTTATATTGCAATTAATTTTATTCAGATAAACTATTTTTTAGCTGGACTTTATGGCTTTATTATTGGAGTTTTTGTAAATTTTATATTAGCAAGGAAATTTGTTTTTAATAACTTTAATGAAATTAATAAAAATAAAGAATTGGTTGGAGTCTATGTAATTAGTGGTATTGGTTTATTTATTCATCAAGTATCAATATACTCTTTTGTTGAAATTATAAACAGCAATTTATATGTAGCAAAATTTTTAACAAGCTTTATAGTTCTTCTGTGGAATTATAATATTAGAAGAAAATATTTGTATGGGAAATAATTAAGATGAGAATTTCAACAATAATTTATGTAATTTGGTGCAATATTAAGATATGGGGTAATAAACTTGTAGGTGACAGATTTAAAATACTTCCTTATAAAATATTAATTAATCTTACAAACAATTGTAATTCAAAATGTGATTTTTGTGATATTTGGAAAGTCAAAGATTTTGAAGGTGAAGTTAATCTAGATGATACAATTAATTTATTTGATCAGATGGGGCCTAGTCTTGTTTGGTTAGCTCTTTCGGGGGGCGAAGTTACGCTTGTTAAATATCTTGATTCTATGCTTAGTGAGGCAAGAAAAAGATGTAAAAATTTAAAAATTGTAACTTTTACAACTAATGCCCTACTCCCAAAAAAAGTTATTGAATTATCTGATCAGGTAAGAAAAAATGGATTCGATTTAATGATCACTATTAGTTTAGATGGCGATGAAGCCCTACATGACAAAGTAAGAGGGGTTCCTGGAAACTATAAGAAATGTATTGAACTTTATGATGCGCTGAAAGCTAGAGGGGTAAATGTTAATTATGGAGTTACTGTTAGCGACGTTAATGAAAGCTTTATTCGAAATAAGTATAAGGATATGAAGCACTCATTAAAAGCTGTAACATTTGTGCATGATGGAGGGATATATTTAAAAAATAATTTGGTCAATACTTTTTCAGTTTTGGACTCTATGAGGCATATTGTTAAACAGTATTCAATTGATAGTATTTCTGAAATCATAGAACTGATCCATATAAAAATTTCTACTCACTTTATTGATAAAAATAAAAGTACTAATCTTTTGCCATGCGAAGTAATAAGAACTTCTATACACATTATGGAGGATGGGGCGGTAAGACCATGCATGTTCATGAAAGAAATGGGCAATATAAAATCGGATAACATAAGCGATATTGTTTTTAGTAATTTAGCTGATGATTTGAAAGAGCAGATAAAAAAAGATCACTGCCCACATTGTTGGATGAATTGCTACTCTCCATACTCAATTATGCAGCATCCATTTAAATCGATTAAATATTTATTCAAAAAACCAGCCTAATAATAAATGACTGATTATAAAAATATTGCAATTTTAATACCCTGCCATAATGAGGCAGAAACAGTAAAACAGGTTGTTACTGACTTTATAAGTGAGTTCCAAAGTGCGTTAGTATATGTCTATGATAATTGTTCAACTGATAACACACAGCAAATTGCAAGAGATGCAGGCGCAATTGTTAGAATTGAAAATAGTAAAGGTAAAGGTAATGTAGTTAGAAGAATGTTTGCTGATGTTGAAGCAGATTTTTACATATTAGTAGATGGGGACCATACTTATGACTCAAAAGTAGCGCCAGAAATGCTAAAAAAACTAATTGATCAAGATATTGATATGCTTAACATTGCCAGAATAGGCAATGATCATTCATATAGAGCAGGACATCGATTAGGAAATATTATGCTGACTAAAACTGTTAAATTTATCTTTGGAAGTGGATTAAATGATATGCTTTCTGGTTACAGGGTTTTCTCAAGAAGATTTGTAAAGACCTTTCCAGCAAGAAGTAATGGGTTTGAAATTGAAACTGAATTTGCTGTACACTCGTTAGAAATGAAAATTCCAATTGGAGAGTCCTCGGCAGAGTATATTGAAAGACCAAGTGGCTCCGTAAGTAAATTGTCAACTTATAGTGATGGTTTTAAAATATTATTGATGATCACTAGGTTATTTTTTTTAGTGAGACCTATTGCCTCTTTTTCCATAATTGCAATTTTGTTCGCCTTTGCATCAGTTGCCGTAGGATGGGTTCAAGTTTTAAGACCACTTTTAGATGATGGAATGATTACAAAATACCCTTCAGTCATCTTGTCCTCTAGCCTAATGATTTTATCAATATTTTTCTTTATGATTGGGATTGTAATTAATTCAATTTCAAATTTGAGGAAAGATCAATTTCGTCTTAATTATTTGAGTTTTAGCAAAAAATAGGGCGAATTATAAATGTATGGGCTTGATGCTAATATAATCGAACCTCCTTTTTCAGCCCTAATATCAATCTTGTTAATTTTTGGCTGTGATCTGATTGGCTTTACTTTTATTTCGAAATTTCTTAAAGTTAATACTATTGAAAATAGATGGATTAGGTGGCAGAGTCCTATAATTGGGGTTTCGATATTAGCCATTCTGATTTATCCAATGGCGTTATTTGGCTTTGCTAGTAAAAATCAATTAAGCTGGATTGCTTTTCTTTTAATAGTTTTTTCAATAATAAATATTTATTTGATCCTTAGATTTTATTATGCTGATTTCAAAGTTTTAGCTTATAAATTGTATAAAAATTTTGATATTAGAGAAAGATATCTAAATTTAATTATACTAATTCTTATTACTGGTTATGGGTTGCTTGCATTAAGTCCAGTAACGAGTTCAGATAGTTTAGATTACCATATAGGCGTATCAATTGAAATTCTAAATTCTGGATTCATTTTTAATACACCAGAATGGTTTCATAGTCGATTAGCTGGAGGGGGTGAGGTGCTTAATGCGCTTGGACTCTCTGTTGGAGCTGAGCAATTTGGATCCTTATTGCAATTTGTTGGATTATTGGGAATTTTTGGTTTAATTATTGATGTCGATTTACCAGATGAGTCAGCATTTAAACGGGATAAGGAGCTTTCTCCTATATTGGCCCTTACTTTACTCTCTGCTCCCTTACTTATTTTTCTTGTAAGTTCTTCGAAATTTCAGTTAATTCCAGTTTCAATGACAACACTTGCCTTATGCTTGATTATTTTTCCTTCACGGCAGAACCTTTCTAGAATAGAGTCAATTAAAGGTTTTGTCTTAGTTTGTATCTTGCTAATGGTAGCATCACAAATGAAGATAAATTATTTTTTAAGTGGTGGTGTTATTGGCCTTATTGCTTTGATATTAATGTTCCGTGAGAAAATCATTTGGCAGTCTTTAATTATAGGTTTTTTATTTGCTTTGATAATTATTGCTCCAGTAGTAATTACTAAGTCAAACATTTATGATGTTGGAATTTTGGAAGTTTTATTGTCTCCATTGCCCGGGAGTTTGCCTGGGCTGAACCAATTTGAAAGCTCTATTCGAAGTGCTCAAGATACAGGTATTATTTTCCCTTTTTCGTTAATATTTACATCTAGATTTGGTTCAATAACTACTATTATTGGAATTGGTGTTTTAATTGTTGGGTTTATTAGACCTAAAAAAGATAAATGGATAGTTATATTATTGACTTCGTTATTACTTGTGTTTGTATTAACTTATATACTAGGTCCTAGAAGTTCACGATCATATCTAGAGCCTTTCTTATGGTCTTTAATTGCAATTTCTCTTCAAACTGATAACAGTTTATTTTTTAAATTTAAAGTGTTTATCAAATCTGTAGTTACTTTGCAATCCATTCTTGTAATTATTTTATGTTGGTATGGTGTAGTTTTATTATCACCTGGGAGTCTTTCTTCCATGTGGCGAAATAATGTTATGAATCATTCTGCAAATGGTTATGAGATTATGCAATGGGCTAATCAAGTACTTCCTTCGAACTCAGTTTTACTATCAGCACACAGATCTATGGGGCTAGTGCCAAGAAAGGCAGTTGCACTCGATTGGCTATTTTATATAGATCCTGATATAGATGATATTTCAAAATATGTTCAAAAGATTAAAGCGAAAAAAATAACCCATATATTGCTTTATGAGTCACAAATTAATCAAAATGCTCTACACTATAAATTATTTTATAATTGTATTAATTCTAAAAAATCTAGCCTTATTCATAAAAGAAAATTTGTAAATAGAACAAGGAACCCATTTAATACTGGCTCTTCTAATACAATTTACATTTATGAGTTTGATTCAGAAAAGTTGCCAGAATGTATGTTTAGTAATTATAAATCAAATGAATAGTTTAAAAATATGACAATGAGTTTATTTCCTTCATTCATTTTATACTTATGTGTTTTTTTAATGTTTTGTCATTTAATTTACACAAAAATTAGCTCAAATAGAATAATCATTGACCATATTACATGTATATATTTTGGATTTATGTACTATATGTTTTTACCTATAATATTAATGGTAACTGAAAATTATCATCTTTTTCAAAATTTAACGCCAATAAATCAATTTAATAGTCTTTCACTTCAACAAATCGAATCTACTCTTTTAGTTTTTCTGGCATTTATATTAGCAATAATTGTTGCAGATCTAAATTCAAAAAATACAACTAAACAAAAATCTCATCATCAAGAGTCTAGAAATTTTGGCGCAGAAGTAATTCTTATTGCTACTACAATCTTAATTATTCCATCTCTGTTGGATATGATTCCATTAATATTCTCTGGTTACGATACTTCCCTATGGGTAAGGGGCTCTAGAGGTCCTTTTTTAAGTTATATAGTTATATTAATAACCTTAAGTAGTCTTTATTTATCTGCCAAAAGAAGAATAAATCTTTTAAATCTTTTAAATATTTTTACAGTATTTGCTTTTATTTTTTCTTTGTTAAACTTATTCACAGGAAATAGAGGATTTTTGATAACTTTCTTAATCTCGATAGTTGTAATTTTTTCAGAGTTTAATAAAGGAGTCAGGTTCAAAAATCTCTTAATATTAGTTTCCATTGGAATTATTATTTCAGCTCTAGTTGCTACTTTTAGAAGTACAGGTATCTCAGCTGAGCAATTTGTTAATATTAGAGTTATAATAATCGCTCAGTTTTTAGCTGAAGGAATGAATGTTGCGAACTCTTTATTTATTTATATTGGGCAATATTCACCGAATTTAATAGAATTTCCTTCATCATTTTTAAGTCAATTCATTAATTTGATTCCGTCATTTTTGTTACCTTCCAAATTTGAATATATATCCTTAGATCCTAGAGTGACATATTATTTATCTTCAAGTAATTTTTATGTAATACTCGTTACTAATTTTGGGGTTATTGGCTCTATTTTATTTATGTATTTTTTTACTAAGTTTCTAGGTTTTGTAAAAAACAGCACTAAGATAAATGGTATTTATCCAGCACTTTGTGCACATATTCCATTTATGTTTTTTAGAGATTTTGATTTAACTATTGTTAAATATATGTTTGAGTTTACTATCCTAGTTGGATTAGGTGCTATGTTGTTCAACTACATCATTAAAAAAATAGCTTAAAAATAATCTACATTGTTTTATTAGACTAGTTAACTTTTGAATTGAAACGTTCTTATAATGGTATTTATTTAGTTTTTATGTAAGATGTCAGAACCCTTAGTCAGCATTATTGTGAATTGTTTTAATAGTGAGCGTTTTCTTAAAGACGCTCTGGATTCAATTTATCAACAAGACTATTCAAATTGGGAAATCATCTTTTGGGATAATGCTTCTACCGATGGCAGCGCAGAAATTGCGAAATCATATGATAGTCATCTTAAATACTTTAAATCATCTGAAACAACTTCCTTGGGAGAGGCTAGAAATAAAGCAATGTCAAAAGCAATTGGTAAATATATTGCTTTTCTTGACTGTGATGATAAATATCTTAAAGACAAAACTTCAATACAAGTTAATGTAATGGAATCTGGTGATACAGCTTTGTGTTATGGAGGTGTATTCATTATTAATGAAGATAGTGTTCTTATTAATAAAAATAAAGTAAGTGATAAAAGTGGATATCTTTTTGATAATCTCTTAATAAATTATGAAATAAACATGCAGAGTGTAATGATTAGAAGATCTATTTTATTAGATAATAACCTTTCATTTGATCCTAGTCTTCAGTTCTCGCCCGACTATGATTTATTCATGAGGATAGCATCTGAATATAAATTATCTTCAGTTAGTAATTTCTTGGTTGAATATAGAAAATCTGATAACTCGCTCACTAGTAAGATGATAGAGTATATTGCTCCAGAAATGGAATATACATTAAATAGCTTACGAGAGAAATTATCTAAAAAAAATAAAAAAATAAATAATTTTGATAAAGCAGTCCAAATGCTGGACCTTTATAAGTCACTTCCATTTATTCAAATTGGAGAATATAAAGAAGCAAGAAGACTTATCTTCAAGGCAACAAGAGTTAAGAAAAGATTTTATATCTATATTTTTTTGATGCTTCTGCCAGTTAAAAGTAAATGGATGCTTAAAAAAATACTTCGGTAGTTTTGACTATTAACTTAAAAAAGCTAACTAAATTTAAATTTGAGAAATAACTATGAAAACTCGAATCGCTGCTGTAACTGGAGGATATGGACTCGTTGGTAGCCAAATCGTTAAGGAGCTTATTTCATTAGGTTGGAAGGTCAAAATTTTGTCTCGATCTAATAAAGATAACTTGTCATCAAATATTCAAATTATTCAGTCTGAAATTAATGATACTGAGGCTTTAAAGAGTTTAGTATTTGGCGCAGATGCAATATTTCATTGTGCTGGAGAATTAATCGATGAGAAGAATATGTATTCAACAAATGTTGAGGGCACTCAAAATTTATTGAATATTGCAAAACAATCTAGTGCAACTTTTTTTTGCCTAATGAGTTCTGCAGGAGTCATTGCAAAAACAGATGATAATCCTGTTACAGAGAATACAATTTGTAACCCTCAAAATTTATATGAAAAAACCAAATATGAATCTGAATTGTTGGTTCAAAAAGCTAATTTAAACATGAGTGTTTGTATCCTTCGACCTACAAATGTAGTTGACTCTTTTAAGCCAGGAATAATTCTTTTACCAATTTTGGATGGCTGGAAGGAAAAGATAAAAGTTCTAATAAAAGGCAAAGAAAACGCACATATTGTCCATGCTAAAGATGTCGCAAGATCAGCAATATTTTTTCTTGAACAACGGATTTCAGGAGTTAATATTTTTTTTATTTCAATTGATATAGATAAAAAAAATAAAATTCAAAATATTTATAATGAATATTTAAAGCTTACTTGCATAAATAACCCTATAAATATTAGTATGCCATTATTTGTTCCTTATATTTTGCGAAAGTTTTTTCGTAATGGAGGGCTTCATGGAAAAATTATGTTTTCAAATTCAAAAATAATTAATGCGGGCTTTGAGTTTCAATACAATGTTGATAGTATTCTTAGAGAAGTTCATGCTAATAGGCATAATAGTCAATGAGTATTCTATTGGTTAATATGTCTATAGATAGACAAACTGGTGGCGGAACTGCAGCTAGAACACTTGAGTTAGCTAAATCTTTAAATGATGATTTTAGTGCCAAATGCATTATTTTAACTACAGATCAAGGGCTAGACGACCAAACTAAAAGGTTTTATAAAGAGTCAAATAATATTATCTTGCCATGTTTGAATGATCGTTTTTATATTCCAATTTTTTCATGGAGAAAGCTAAAAAATATAATTTCAAAAGTAGAAACTATTCATATCATGTCTCATTGGACATTAATTAATGTTTTGGTTTATTTTTTAGCAATGCGCATGAATAAACCTTACACATTTTGCCCCGCAGGAACACTACATATTTTTGGAAGATCATCAATTTTGAAAAAAATTTACAATTATACTATTGGTTCGAAAATAATCAAAAATGCCTCAAAGTGCATCGCTATAACCGAATTAGAGAGAAGTGATTTTGTGAATTTTGGAGTTGATATTAGCACCATTGAAGTTATATCAAATGGCATAGATAAAAATGATTTGTATCCAAATCAGGAGTATAAAAATTCTTTTATTGAACGATTTGGTTTGATCAACTCACCTTATATACTTTTTATGGGCCGTCTTAATTTAATTAAAGGCCCTGAT
>TARA_B110000008_G_scaffold278049_1_pt1 | contig 19063 bp, 10 predicted proteins | sample TARA_B110000008 | Tara Oceans TARA_B110000008 (sample SAMEA4396496) | marine metagenome | biome: Westerlies Biome; feature: [DCM] deep chlorophyll maximum layer (ENVO:01000326); material: water (ENVO:00002006), including particulate matter (ENVO:01000060) such as... | depth 40 m
TTTTTCCAAAACAAAAGGGGCAAACTCACGTAGATATTCGGCGAGAAAGCGAACTTTAAAACCTGCCTCCTGCCCCTGGTTTTTTTCAAAAAAGATCAATTTTTCTTCATCAAGTACCTTGGATGCTTTCTGCCGCTTGAGAACTTCGTAAATCTGTCTGCGAACCAGAGCTTCTTCTCCAGGGACAGATTCCTCAGCAAAATTTTCGTAGGGGTATGTATTTGATAATTGAGGATGATCACTCACCACCCGATCAACCGTCTTTTGGAGCTCTTGTAGTCCTTTATTCTCAGTTAAATATCTTAAGTCAAAGGTGTCTTCAGCACGAATTCGATATGCATCACGAAATAATCGATGGCCAAATTGATCAAACAAATCATCGTCCTTAGGCATACCTGCATGAACGGGGCTTTCATCCGGTAAAACAGAAGGGGTAATTACAATAATGACTTCCCGCTTTTGTCCTGTTTCTGTCTTTGATCGAAATAGAGCTCCCAAAAAAGGGATGTCACCTAATAAAGGAACTTTCTTAAGAGTTTCTTCCGAATCTTTTGCAATTAATCCACCGACTATAAATGGGGTATCATTTGCAATACGAGCATAGGTTTTCACCTCTCGAATCGAAAGTGTTGGAGCGGTTGCAAGTACAATTGAATCCTTCCCCAGCACCTCTTGGTCTTTTCCAGGCACACGAGCTGATACCGCGGCGTTGATCTGAAGGGAGACTTCGGATCCATCATTGCTAATTCGTGGTCTCACAGCCAATTGAATACCTGCCACAACATCACGAAAATCAACCGCACTGATGTAGTCTTTTACAAATTTTGTGTTAGCGATGGGAATCTTTTCAGAAACATTGATAAAGGCCATTCGATTATCTAGGGTAAGTACGCTGGGACGGGATAAAACCTGTGCCGCCCCATCTTCGACTAATGCCTGTAACCTCACATTAAATTCGCGAAATACATTGGTAATGGTGGCGTCAAGTTGTGCATTTCCTGCAGCCGGGTACGCAATTCGCCCAAGAATTAAACTATCATTTTTTCCATCCAGTTTATCCTGTGCAAAATTACCATCCGAAATTCCTTCCCGACCACTATTAAAATCCCATTCAACTCCTAACTGATCGAGTGCCTGTGAGGATATTTCAAGAACCATTGCCTCGATCATAATTTTACGGGCAGGTAAATCAATTTGCTCTTTTATAATTCTCCTGATTTTACCTGCTTCTTCAGGAACGGTTGGGTCATAAAACAGAAGCAATTCATTTATTGGATCCGTTTCGGTTTGAGGAAAGATTTTGTCATGATCGGGAATCGTTTCATGAAAAGTGGTATCCGGAACAATAACAACAACCGGCAATTGTGTAAGATCGATAGGTTTTTTGGGATCACCAATGGTTACTCCGTAAAAATTAAGTAACTGCGAACAACGAACCGGGTCCACATAGCTTAAGCGAATTCGTTCAGACATCATTTCGACCTGAGGATTTGTTTTCCCCCGATCACCTTGCCCAACAAGTTTACCTGAATGAACAAAAAAATGGATAAATATAAAAATGGATAAATATGTTTTCATTATAAATTCTATTTTTTAACTGTAGGATTGGATGGTGTAGGAAAAAAATCGGAGAAAAATGTCTGAATTGTCTGGCCAACTCCGCTCTTTTTTAAAGGTGTTACTGAAGTTTTTTCTTCATTACGAACCCTCCACTTTGTTTTCATAATTCGATCCTGCCCCAGAACCATTTTTTCATTTAACAATGATAAGAAATCTCCACTTTGAGCTGCCAGTTGGGCAATCATACTGGAATCGAATTCAAAAATAACACAATCAGTCAGAGCTGTTATTGTTGAATTCCGAGAACCTTTTTTCAGAACTCCTTCCTCGCCAAAATGGGAACCGGATTCCAAGCGTTCAACCTTTGCTTTATTACCGATTCCTGAAACTTCAATCGATGAACAAAGTAATCCCTCGGCAAGAAAATAAAAAGATTCTCCAACATTACCCTGACGATACAAAACCTCTCCTTCTTTCAGATCTTTTCTGGAAGCATTTTTTATAAGTGCGACACGATCATCATCCTCTAAAAGATCAAATAATTTGCTCCGATCAATTGCCTCGTCAAAACTTGCGTCATGAGTCGAAGGAATTAAGGGGTACTTTGAACTATCGTTCCAGAAAACCATTTCTTTTTCCATCGACGGGGAGAGTCCCGCTCGGGCAAGATGCTCGATCACACTTTTATTAACGATATGCCTGGATTCCTTGGGGGAAATATTAACGGGTAGAATAAAAAACCTTACTTCATATTTTTGCCCACCCGATAAAGCTTCATCCAATCGGACTTCAGGAACGGGGTCAGTCAGAATTCTTTCATTATCAGCAAGTGCCCGAACTCCTGACATCAAAACCCTGATAGCACGATCTGGAGATACAGAATAATCGAGCATGAAATTCAAATCTATTCGGAAGTGAGGTCGGGGTTGCATGTAGTTAGTTAAAATGGCTTCCCCCATTTTATTGTTTGGAACCACCACCATATTCTTTTCAGTCGTTTTCAACCGAGTGGTTCTCCAGTTAATTTCGATTACTTGGCCAACAATATGAGTCTCTCTTCGATTTTGATGAACCATAACCCAGTCACCAATTCGAAAAGATTTTTCAATATGCATCGATAAACCAATAAACACATCAAGAATCACATTTCGAAGCGCAATGCCAATAACGATGCTTACCACCCCTGACGTTGCCCAGATTCCAGTAACGGACTGATCAAAAACGGTGGCAAGCACTCCCACCACCATAACCACAAAAACACAGAGTGCCGTCACGTCCTTAGGCAAGCGAGGGACAGGGCGACCTGAAATACCAGCAATCAATCCGTCCCATACAAAAACAGTGATTAATCTCTGGGCAAGAAAAGCAGTCGACACCCATAACCCAATTTGACTGCCATACTCTACGATATCCCTTACAACCAAGGATGCATTTCCCAGAAAACGAATAAACAACTCTTCTTTACTCGCTATCGAAACCAAAAAGAAAAGAAAGAAAGAGAGTGGAATCCACAATCTCTTAAAAAGAAAGACCGCTGGGATTTCCTGCCTAGCCTGAATGTTGTACTCCTTCTCCATCCATATCACCTATTAAACCCTTATCCCGAAAAACGGACTCCTCATAATTTTTCATCAACCTTGCCATCATTGCGAATTTGGGAATGGGTACCTGTTCGCCATCATGATGAATGACTTCGAGCATCGCTGACAAACTTTGATTCACAAACTGATTAAAGTTGTAAGCATCGCCAAGATTCGAACAAACACCCTTAATTTGATCGAAGGTCTGCTCTGGAACCCGAATTGTAACCGTTTTTCCCTTTGCCATTTAGTAAAGAATACAAAAGCTTCATTTTAATTGCATTGCAAGACTTAAATATAATTGTAATAAAAATTATATTATACATTGCACACATATGCACTTTACTATGAAAAAATAATTAATAAATATGTCCAAATATAGCTTGATTGGATATTACTTAATAATAGAATCATAACATTCAGTAAAAAATCGAACATAAGGTCTAATGAAAAAAAATAAATGTTTTGAATTGCCCAGCCATTTTTCTCGTCGTGAATTTATGCATGTTGGATTTATAGGGGGCTTAGGTCTTTCCCTTGCAGATTTTTTAAGATTAAAATCACATGGAGCTCAAAAATTTTACCAATCCAAGGAAGGGAAAGCCAAAAGCGTAATCCACATCTACTTACCCGGAGGAATGGCCCATCAGGAATCATGGGACCCGAAACCTTATGCCCCTCTTGAATACAGAGGTCCTTTCAAAAGTATTCCCACCAAAATCCCAGGGGTGCACTTCAGTGAACATTTTAAAGAATCCGCAAAAATAGCGGACAAAATTACTATCTGTCGCTCCATGAGTCATGGCGAGGCGGCTCACGAACGGGGTACTCATAATATGTTCACTGGTTATCGCCCCAGTCCTGCCCTTTCCTACCCAAGTATTGGCTCTGTGGTTTCGCATGAATTTGGTTCTCGGGAGAATCTTCCTCCTTATGTTTGTATTCCCAAAGTGCCTAACGAATTTGCGGGAAGTGGATATTTAAGTTCGTCCTATGGTCCATTCGGATTGGGTGGAGACCCTGCAAAGGGAGATTTTAAAGTTAAGGACCTTACTTTACCAAACGGAATAACCGAGGATCGTTTTAACAAGCGTAGGTCTCTATTGAACACCGTGGACGATCACTTCAGGCAGATGGAGAAATCGGATGCGCTCAGTTCAATGGATAATTTTTATAATGATGCTTATTCCTTAATCAGTTCGAAAGAGGCTCGAGAAGCGTTCGATATGAAAAAAGAAAGCGATAAGACCAAAGAACGTTATGGAAAAAATGAAGCCGGACAAAGAATGCTTCTTTCTCGCCGCTTGGTTGAGTCAGGTGTGCGTTTTGTATCGATGACTTACGGAGGATGGGATATGCACTCCAATATCGACAAGGGATTTCTTAAACATGGCCCGGATTTGGACAAAGCCTATGCCACCTTAATCTCGGATCTTGATGAGCGTGGTTTACTAGATAGTACATTAGTGATGATGACTTCAGAGTTTGGAAGAACACCTAAGATCAATAAGACCAATGGACGCGATCATTACCCCAGGGTTTTCAGTATTGCACTTGCAGGTGGTGGAATTACTCGTGGTCAAGTATACGGATCATCCGATGCATTTGCCACCGCACCGGAAGACAATCCGCTATCCGTGGAAGATTTAGCCACCACAGTTTATGATCGATTAGGTATTGTGGCGGATAAAGAATTAATGGCACCGGGGGATCGTCCTATCGAAATTGTGGATGGCGGAAAAGTTATCAAGGATCTGTTGGCCTGATTTTCTCTGAGTGTATTTCCTCAATTGGTTCTCTCGACTTGGACTAATTTGCCATCCGTTAATTTGCTCGCCCAGCAAATTCTTTTAACCTAATTAAGCCCATGAAATTTCTAGCCCGCCTAGTTTTTATTCTTATAATATCCTCAGCTTCTTTACTTCATGCTGCTGAACCTCTCATCACAAATGTTTTACCTCGGGGTGGGCAGGCAGGTTCCGAACTGGATGTTACGATTTCTGGGAATCGTCTCAAGGATAGCAAAGAAATATTTTTTTACGGAAAAGGCATCACCGCATTCGATGTAAAAGCGACCAATGATAAATCCGTTCAAGCCAAATTTAAAATTTCCAAGGACGCAGAACTTGGTCAGCATGAGTTAAGACTTAGAACCAAGTCGGGTATTAGCACTCTTAAAACTTTTTGGGTTGGACCCTACCCTAACTTAGCTGAAAAAGAACCTAATACCTCTTTTGAAGATGCTCAAAAAATTACGATCAACCACACAATCAACGGTGTAGTTAAAAACGAAGATGTTGATTACTTTGAATTCAATGCAACCAAGGACCAGAGAATCTCATTAGAAATCGAAGCCATCCGTCTCTCGGGTCCTCTCTTTGACCCATACATCGCTATTCTTGATTCAAATCGATTTGAAGTCGCAACATCCGATGATACAGAACTTCTTCTTCAAGACGGTACTCTCAGTACTATTATCCCAAAATCCGGTAAGTATTTTGTAGAAGTAAGGGAATCATCCTATCGAGGGGGGAATAATTTCTATTACCGACTTCACATTGGAGATTTCCCAAGACCTTTAATTGCTTTTCCTTCTGGGGGACAGGCTGGTAAGTTACTCGAGGTAACTTTTATGGGCGATCCAACCGGCCCCATAAAAAAGAAGATTCAATTACCAAGTGAAGAAAACCTTGGATTTGGATATCGTGTTGAACAAAATGGTTCGATCGCTCCTGCTCCCAATGCAATCCGGGTCTGCGAATTCCCCTCGATTTTAGAAAATGAGCCCAATGATGGCCTAAGAACAGCAAATGTAACTGAGCTTACCCTCCCATTGGCTTTTGATGGAATTATCGAAAAAGAAAAGGATGTGGATTTCTTCAAGTTTAAAGCCAAGAAGGGACAGAAATTCAATATTTATGCCCATGCTCAATCGATTGGATCTCCCCTCGACCCGGTTTTAAATTTATATGATGACAAAGGAAAGAGCATTAAGGGAAGCGACGATGCAAACAATGGCCGTGACAGCTTGATCACCATTACCATCCCCAAGGACGGAAACTACACCCTTCGTGTACGCGATCATCTATATGCGGGCGGAGAGCGTTTTGTCTACAGGCTCGAGGCCCATCCCTTTTCACCACAGGTGATTGCATCCATACCCATGTTTGGCAACCGCGATACTCAATCCAGGCAGATGATTCCAGTTGCCCGGGGAAATAAAGCCGCCACCGCCCTGAATCTTTCCCGTAAAAATTTCAGTGGTGAGCTTGAGGTACTTGCAGAAAACTTACCCGTCGGAGTAACCATGCGGGTACCCAAAGCCCCTTCCAATTTCAATTCCGTACCGGTTGTTTTTGAAGCAAGCCCAGATGCCCCACTGGATCAGAGACTGGTGAACTTGAAAATCAAACACACTTCGAAATCAGGAAATATTATTGAGGGGAATTTCAACCACAATGTGGCATTAGTTTATGGGCCTCCGAATAATCGTACCTACTACGAGAGTACATTTAAGCACCTGAGCGTGGGCGTTGTTGAAAAAGTTCCCTTCTCGATTTTGATTCATCCACCCGCCACCCCAATTGTGCGTGGAGGTTCGGTTAATCTGAAAGTTGAAGCGATTCGGGATACCAATTTCACTGCACCTATTACTCTTCGTATTCAAACCCGCCCCCCAGGGATTGGAGCAAAAGGAACGGTCTCAATCGCCAAAGACAAATCAACCGCTTATTACTCTCTTACTGCAAATGGTGGTACATCACTTGGCGACTGGGATATCGCGATTCAGGGCGAAGCAAATAACGGAAACGGAATACAATTAGCCTCCTCTCAACTGACCCCTATTAGCGTGGAGGATCCTTATTTATCAATCAAGATAAACATGGCTGCAATTGAAAGAGGTAAAGAAGGCGAAATTATTTGCGACCTTGATATCAAACGTCCATTCGAAGGAATGGCTTCGCTTTCGATCCGTGGGCTCCCTGCATTTGCAACCACCACAGATCAGGAATTTGATGCCAACGCAACACAGGTTATTTTCCCGATCAAAACAGAGGAAAAAGTTCGGGTTGGTATAACCAAGAATTTATTCTGCTTTGCCAAAGTTCCTTACAAAGGAAATAAGATCACTCATACCGTCGGACAAGGCGGACAAATTAGAATTGATAAACCCCCACCCAAGCCGAAGACGAAACCTAAGTCAGATTTGATTGTGGCCGTAAAAAAACCGGTTGAAGCAAAAACCAAAAAGAAGCCATTGAGCAGACTTGAACAGCTCAGGCTCGCGAAAAGAGGAGGGAATTAGGAATCATGCTCAAATGTCTTCATAGTCTTGGTATAATAATATTCTCCATCAGTTCGTTTGCTTTATTTTCCGAAAATAATTCTAATATAAAAGCAGATCTTAGCACGACTCCACCGGCGGAAAAATCGATCTCTGTAAAAGTAGAAAATCCGGTACCGGTTGCACCGGATTTCCATAAGCAAGTACGTCCCATTTTGGAAGCATCCTGTATCGAATGCCATGGGGTTGAAAAACAAAAAGGTGATTTACGGATGGACACCCTGGCCAATCTGTTAAAAGGAGGAGATTCAGGCCCCGCAATTGTCCCCGGTAATATTGATGAAAGCATCCTGCTTGAGAGAATTTTTCTCCCCGCGGATGATGATGAAATAATGCCCCCCGAAAATGGCCCCCTTTCCTTGAATCAGCAGGATATTTTAAAGAGATGGATCATTACGGGTGCAAATTGGCCAAAGGGTGTTCAATTATTTCCCGTTTCCAAGCAGGAACTCGCCCTTCGAAAAAAAGCGGAGTCCAAAAAGTTGGTCAGTTTACAAATTCATCCTAAACAAATCAGTCTATCTACAAAAGAGGATTTCAATTCATTTATTGTGGTAGCCAAATACGATGATGATGTAACCAGAGATGTAACCAAGGAATCCACCTTGTCACTGAGCGACGAAAAGATCGCACAACTAGAAAACCATACCATCTCACCAGTTAAAGATGGCAAAGCCACACTCAAAGCAAGTTTTCATAACCTGAATACTGAACTATTGATCGAGGTCAAAGATGCCCAGGCGGAGAGGCCCGTTAGCTTTAACCTCGATGTAATGCCCGTTTTCTTAAAGGCAGGTTGTAATACTGGATCCTGCCATGGATCTGCCCGTGGTCAGGATCGCTTTATGCTTTCCCTTTTTGGGTATGATGCCAAGGGTGATCATCACCGTATAACCCGGGAACAGGGAACAAGGCGGATCAACTTGGCTATTCCTGAAGAAAGTATGCTGGTGGAAAAAGCCATCGCAGCTGTTCCACACACAGGGGGTAAACTATTTGAAAAAAACAGTGACCATTGGCACACATTGGTCAATTGGCTAAAAAGAGGAGCACCGGAGGATCCAAAAGATATTGCCAAGCCCACTGATCTAGAACTTCTCCCTAAAAGCCTTCTGCTTGAAGGAAAGGGTGCAAAGCAGCAAATGATGGTGATTGCTCATTATTCGGATGGAACCACTCGTGATGTAACTTCCTTGTCCGTATTCCAATCCAATAATGATGTCTCCGCAAATGTTGATAAAAATGGAATCGTTACTGCGGAGAAAAGAGGTGAAGCTTTTATTACCGCTCGGTTTGATGTTTTTACAAAGGGAACCCAGGCCATTGTGATACCGGAAGATTTACAATATAAAAAGCCTTCTCTTTCTACTAATAATTATATCGACGACCTGGTGCATGATAAACTGCATAAACTAAGAATTTATCCTTCTGAACTTTGCTCGGATGAGGTTTTCTTAAGAAGAGTGTACTTGGATGTGGCAGGTGCGGTTCCGGATGCAGAAACGACCGCAAAATTCCTCAAAGATTCGAATGCGAATAAGAGGGAACGGGTCATTGATCAACTTTTAGACCGGAAAGAATTCACCGATATGTGGGTTATGAAATTTGCGGAACTTCTCCAAATTCGAACCGATGATAATAACGGAGTCAGTTATAAATCAACCCTGCTCTATTTCAATTGGATCAAGGATCGAATCGCCAATAATATGCCGATGGATCAAATTGTACGTGAATTACTTACCGCAAAAGGGGGAACTTTTGTGAGTCCGGCCACGAATTACTACCAGATCGAACGGGACAATTTAAAAATTACAGAAAATGTGGCTCAGGTCTTTATGGGAATGAGGATTCAGTGTGCTCAGTGTCACGATCATCCATTTGATCAGTGGACTCAGGATGATTACTATTCATTCGCCTCTTTCTTTAGCCAAGTTGGTCGTAAACGGGGTGCGGATCCGAGGGAATCGATTATTTACAACCGTAATAGTGGTGAGATTAACCACCCGATTCATAAAAAGCCTATGCCACCAAAATTCCTTGGTGGGGAAACACCTTTAATCAAAAAAGGAACTGATCGAAGAAAGGTTTTGGCTGATTGGCTGGCTTCTCCTGATAATCCATTTTTTGCCCGCAATTTAGCCAATATTGTTTGGTCTCATTTCTTCGGACAGGGAATCATTGAGCCTGTGGATGATGTGCGAATTTCCAACCCGCCCTCCAATCCTGAACTTCTCGATAAATTGGCCAGCCAATTCACAGAATATAATTATGATTTTAAAAAACTTGTTCGTGATGTCTGTAATTCCAGGGCTTATCAATTAAGTACGCGAACAAATCCATCCAACGAGGATGACCTGCGAAACTTTGCCCGTGCACAACTTCGTAGGATGCGGGCCGAAGTTCTTCTCGATGTAATCTCGCAGGTAACCAAGACGAAGAACAAATTCCAGGGCCTGCCATTGGGTGCCCGGGCTCTGCAAATCGCCGATGGTCGATTCAGCAATTACTTTCTGACCACATTTGGCCGGGCGACCAGGGAGACAGTTTGCTCATGCGAAGTTGTGATGGAGCCAAATATGTCTCAGGCACTTCATCTTTTAAATGGAGATGTGACCAACAGCCGAATAAATCAGGGGAAGGTAGTTCAAACGATGCTGAAGGACGGTAAATCTCCGGCATTAATAATCGATGATCTCTACCTACGATGTTACTCACGACTTCCCCGGGGAGATGAAAAAGCAAATTTATTGGCATCCATAGACACTGAAAATCCGACAGAAAGTCTGACGGATATTTTTTGGGCTCTTTTGAACTCAAAAGAATTTATCTTTAACCACTGATTACTTCGAACCCGAAATAATGTTTTTTTCGTTAGGCATGAAAATTACTTCACCCATTACGGCACTCTATTTATTATCAATCATTGGAGTCTTAGCTTCTCCCGAAAAACCAAACCTTGAGGATGACATCATGCCCATCTTCGAATCGAAATGTAACTCCTGCCACAACGCAGACCGGGCAAGAGGGGGATTGGACCTAACTAATATGAACGCCATTTTGGTGGGTGGAAGTTCGGGAGAAAGTGTAATATCCGGGGATGGTGAAAATAGTTATCTATACAAATTAATAGCCCGGGTTGAAAAACCGTACATGCCTCAACGGGAGGACAAAATGCCACAAGACGAAATTGACTTGGTAAAAAAATGGATCGACCTTGGTCTTCTGCCCACAGCAACGGGTAAACCGATTCAAAAAAAGAAGTCAACGGTCAACCTCGCACTGGGAAATGTAAGCATCGGAAAACCAGACGGCCCACCTCCAATGCCCAGGCATCTATCCCTCGAACCATCCGTTGTCACCAATCGTGCATTTGCCCCTTCAGCAATGGCTTCCGCCCCATGGTCCCCCCTTGTCGCAATTGCCGGACAAAAACAGGTCCTTCTTTACCATACAGAAACACTTAATTTGATGGGCGTCCTTCCCTACCCCGAAGGATTTATCGAATCTCTCACCTTTAGCCGAAATGGAAAATTGATTGTGGCTGGTGGTGGACGCGGAGGAAAAAGTGGAAGAGTGGCCGCCTGGGAAGTCGAATCAGGAAAAAGACTGCTTACTATGGGTGAGGAATATGACGCCATACTCACTGCCGATCTTTCCGCGGACCAGAGCCTACTGGCAATTGGCAGTCCATCCAAACTTATAAAAGTGTACGATGTTGCATCCAATGAACTGCTTTATGAAATCAAGAAACATTCAGAATGGGTGACACAGGTCGCATTCTCCCCGGACGGTATTCTCCTCGCAACCGCGGACCGTAACGGAGGACTGCACATCTGGGAAGCAGAGACCGGTAACCCATTTTATTCCCTGGACGGACACAAACAGGGCATTAACGATTTATCCTGGCGGGCAGATTCAAATATACTCGCCTCGGTCTGCGAAGAGGGTTCTGTACGCACCTGGGAAATGATCAATGGCAAACAGGTGAAATCCTGGAATGCACATCCCGGTGGAACCATGACTACTTATTTTGATTCAAAAGGAAACATCGTAACCGGAGGAAGAGACAAGAATGTAAAACTTTGGACAGGGGATGGAAAAGGAATTCGTACAGTCAGTGGGTTTAGCGATATCATTATGGAGGTTTGTTACTCCCACGATGGATCCCGGGTCGTTGCAGCTGACTGGTCAGGCCAGGTATCTGTTTGGGACACATCTGATGGAAAAAAAGTGGGCGATCTTCGTGCAAATCCTCTTGAGATCAGTGATTCCCTAAACCTGGCCAAGCAAGAGTTTGAAAAAACTAAGCGAGCCTATGAACAAGCCCGTTCAGCCCGTGATCTTGTTGTTAAATCCACAAGCATTGCAAAAGCTGAGCATGCTAAAAACCTGGCAAATTTAGCTAAGTCGGAGAATGAAAATAAACTTGCCACCGCAGCACATTCAGCGACCGAAAAAATGTGGAGTGATTCAATTGCTGTTCTGCAAAAAATGGGAGTGGAAAAAGCATCCAAAGATAAAGAATGTAAGGACCTTAAAGTTGAATTGAAAAAGCTGGATGCAAAACTGTTGAAGGATACTCAAATATTATCCACTGAATCTACTAAGCAAAAGGAGCGGACTGCCCTACTCGCCATTCAAAAAGAAACACATCAAAAGATAGTTACGGCGGCAAAAGATTCAAATGACACCCAACTCCTCGCCGCATCCGTTCAGAAAACGAAAAGCATCGAAGCTTTAGTGGCACAGTCAACCGAACAAGTTAAGCAGCAGCAAGGCGTGGTCAATCAGACATTACTGAGTAAAAAATCTATCGAGCAAAATATTATGACCGCCGAAAAAAATCTTTCAGCAAGTATCCAATCTTACAATTTAGCATTGGAGAAAAAGAAAAAAATGGACCTTGATAGAAATGATAAAATTACAATCCTAAAGGAATCCAAAACCAAACTTGTCACAGCAAAAAATAATGTTTCCAAGAGCCAGGAGGCATTAAGCAAAGCTGAGGAGAATTCTAAAAAACCACTGACTGAATTTGCACAGGCTGAAAAGAATTTCAAACAGGCTGAATATGAAGTCTCCCGCTGGAATGCTGAAATTATTAATGTTAAACGCCATATTGAATTAAGAAACCTTAGGAAGTTAGAATCGGAATTGAATGAGCACGAGCTTGTGCTCAATGAATCAAGGGTACTGAAAAACTCTGCACAGAAAGCTTTTCAAAATATTGCTGAGTCTTTACAGAAATTACCTCAAACCATTGCCCGGAATAAAGAATTGTTCGCTCAGAAAAAAAATTCCCTGATTGAGACCGAAAAAAGAAAAGTCTTAGTTTTGCAGGTCAGGGCAGACAAGAACTTATTTATTCAGGATGTTAATCGATTGGCCACCCTTGCCAAAAATAAGTCTCAAACACAGGAACCTGACTCCACATTTGGTCAGGCAAGTGAAAAGTTTCAGGAAACTATATCATTGCTTAAAAAAGATCTCGCTGAAACCGAAAATCTCCTCGCAGAAAAAGAACAGGAAATCATTCAGGCAAAGGACGCAGTTACCCAAGCTGCAGATAGCCTGAATAGTTCCGTAAAACTCCTAGAAACCACCCCAGGGCAACTTAAGAATAAAGAACAATTCCTACAAGAGGCTAAATCTGAGGAGGCACTTCGGCAAAATGAATTTAATCTGGTTAAAAGTAAAGTTGATCAACAATCTGCTAAGTCAAATGCTCTTTTCCAACAATACCTTGGTTTATTACCTAAGAATTAATTTATTTTTTGGAGAAGCTTCTGCATTTCCAACCCAATTATACTCCCGGGACCAAGATCCAATACATTTCTCTTTTTAAGAAAATCAATCGCATCCATTGCCTGTTCTTTCTTACCACTCCGAGCAAGAGTTTCAACATAAGGCCTGACTAGACCGTAATACAACTCACCTCCAGCGGTTTTTTCAAAATCTTTTACCATCCGTTCAAATAATTTTTCTGCATCTACCCATAGTTTCTTCTCAAGTTTACCCATAATCTGCTCCGCTCCTTCCTTAATCGCCAGATCAAACCGACCCGAACGATTCTGTTTAACAATTAAGCTTCTTATCCGATCAGCTTGCCTGGGATTCCCCATTTCATCATACACATCAGCCAGCTTTTTTTGACCCTCAATTTTCAAATCAACCGTGTTAGAAAAGGCCTTGAGCCAGGCATCCCAAAAATTTCGCTTTTCACGTAAATCTGAAAGTTTTGCTTCAACCCATTGAGCCTCTTTCTTCCACACTTCAACATAAGCAGGATGAAGGGTACGGGCCCTTTTAAGAGACTCACGATAAAACACGGCATCCGGATTAGCCAATGCCCAGGCAAAATAATCAACCGCTTTCCCACGAAATCCACTCAGGTTCTTTTCTCCTCTGGCCAGAGCACCCAGTTCATCATCGGTGATTAATTTCCATAATTGCGGATCAATTGCATTTCCTACTGGATAGTTTTGGTTCTCATATCGTCCACAATCGGTTTCCCAACGGCCGGGGTTTTTCAAAAAACCAAACCAGGCATGCCCGCCCCCACTACCCTGCCCCACAAAGGTAAGAGTGGGAATTCCCTTCGCCTTACCCGCCATCGAACTAAAGTATGCCTGATCCACACAAATCCCACCCTTAGCCTGAATGGAGGAAAGGGAATAATCTCCATAGGGCCAGCGAAAGACTGCCCCATCCAGTCGCGGTCGATCATAAACTATCGAGGAAAAAATTTTGCCAAAACTTGATCTTCTAAACTTAACACTTTCTCGAGCCCATTCCAATTCGCTCACAGGTAGGCGATGATCAATCACAAACTTTAATTCAGTTACTGACAACTGGCTCGGATCATACTCCAATTTTCTTGCCAAATGGGCTTTAACCATATCGCCAAATCGTTTCGAAGGAAGAGCGGGATCGATGGGGACATCTTTCGATAAAACCTGATGGTGAGGCCAGTTCCGAGGGAATGGTTGATCAAAAACAACTGCATATGCAACCGCCAAAGCTGAATACCTCTCGATTAAATCAGGATGCTCATGGGCAATCGAAAGAAATATTTCAAGAGCCCGCACCTGTTGATCGTTTGGATGTAAGGCCTTGAGAAATGTTTTTTGCAAAGAAGCATTTTTCCCGACTGCTACAAATGTATCTTTCAATTGATCAGCTCCCTTTACTGAATCCAACTTATTAAACAGTGTAATCCAGCGCCAATGATCAAACCAGGAAAAGAAATCCCTCCCCTCACGGAGTGATCTTTTTTCTTTGGTCGTCCAAATTGATCTTAAATCAGCCATCATTTTGATAGATAATTCATTCCAGTCACCATCCGCATGTGTAAGCCACCATTTCTCAATTACGGTGGGACTCCAAATTGGAAGTGTTCCAGAATTACCCGCCATAGGGGGTGAAGGAGGTGTGGGTTTTGTATTACGGTTGGCCGAAGGCTTCGTATCCATTACAGAACGAACATAATTTTGGTCGTCCTTTGACAGAAGAGAAAGTGGAAAAACAAATTGTTTCAAGTCACTTCTTTCAATCGTAAGCTTGTCACCATCCTTGCTAATCAATCGAGCCTGTATTCGAACACCACTTGAAGAAGTCCAAGTTCGAAAGGGAAATTCAGCTGAAAAGCAATAGAAACTTAAAAACAATAAACAAACGACAAAGAGCAATTTACTTTTCATAATATCACATTAAGGGAATTAACTCGGTGTGACTATTACAATTCATGGATTTTTGTGTAATGATACGCAACAGATAATAAAATTTTATTTTTCAATAGTTCTGTTAACCAAGAATTTTATTTAGATTGTACCCACAGAAATATCAAAATCTAAAGAGTCCAACCTTTTTGATATTTTCTTTTAATATATTTTTCATAGTGAAATTTTTAAGAGATTTATGATGAATTCAAAAATTGTGATATGATAAATTTACTGACAATTGAAAAAGCCAACTGCAGGCAAACTTGACTTTCACAGAGGTAGCCTAAAGATTGATGCGAGTATGATTTTAAGAATGATCTCTCTAAGGTTTCTCAAATACGCTTTGTTCATCATTTTATTTTGTCCATTGTTTGGCAAAGTTAAGAATGATACAAACTCATCCGGGTTATCGGAACTTCAATTAGCCAAAAGAGATGCCGAAGATTTTGAAAAGCTTGCTCAATTAATTAAGCCCTCTGTCGTTATTATCGACAGCGTTGACCGCATTGGTCGTAAAGGTGGAAAAGGGACTGGATTTGTGGTAAGCCCCGATGGTGTTATAGCAACCAACTTCCATGTGATTGGCGAACATCGTGAATTTAAAATCAGATTTGCAAATGGAAAATCATATACGCCTCATTCCATTCTAGCAATTGATCGTGAAAATGATTTAGCTTTGGTCAAAATAGAAGTAGAAAAACTGCCATTCCTACAACTTGGTGACTCTGATAAAATTTCTCCCGGCCAGGCAATATTTTCCATTGGAAACCCACTGGGATACAGTCATAGCGTGAGCAGAGGTGTGATTGCCGCCATGAGAGAATTGGAAGTTGGAGATGGCCGGCCGTTGGTCCAAGTTGCTATCCCTATTGAACCTGGGAGTAGTGGCAGTCCAACCCTTGACTTAAATGGAAAAGTCGTTGCTATCCTCGCGATAAAATCTGGTGGTGCCATGGGATTCGGGATTCCAGTTAATAAGCTTAAAAACTTACTCGAGAATCCAAAGCCAATTCTTTTCAAAAAATGGTTAACCATAGGAGCTTTGGATGAACTTGAATGGAAATCAATAATGGCCGGAAACTGGAAACAAAGGGCGGGTGTAATTACAGCTTCCGAATTGGGTTCAGGGTTTGGAGGCCGAATGCTCTGTCTATCAGAACAGAAACCACCTGCTCTGCCTTATGAATTGGAAGTTGATGTGCGTCTGAGCGATGATAGCGGTGCTGCCGGTTTAGTTTTTCATTCTGATGGGAAAAATAAACATTACGGATTTTATCCAACCAATGGTTCCCTCCGCTTAACTTGTTTTGAGGGAGAATCTGTATACTCATGGAACATTTTAGAGACAGTTAAATCCTCTGCATACCGGCCCAATCAATGGAATCAACTACGAGTGAAGCTTGGAGAGGCTGGTAAAATAACTTGCTACATTAACGGAGAATCTGTGATCGAAGTCACGGATCAATCATTAAATAAAGGTCAAATTGGCCTTTGTAAGTTCCGTTTACCCACTGCTGAGTTTCGAAATTTTCGGTACGCCAAACAATTCCCCTCATCCTTAATTCCTAATAAATCAAAACAGCAAATAAGAAAGATTATCAAAGGCCTTGCAAAAAACGAGTCTCTTTCCGAAGAAAATTTCACACGCTTGTTAGAACTTGGCCTCTTTGTACCTAATGTTCTATTGGACCGTGCAGCTGAACTCGAAAAACAGGCAAAGATTATAAAATCCATCTCCAAAGAGATTAAGGAACGGCGTGCCATTGAAGAACTAGCGAAATCCTTGATTTATGATGATGAAAACTCGGTCAACTTACTTCGATCTGCCCTCCTGATATCTAGATTGACCAACCAGGATTTCAATCTTAACGCTTACCTAAAAAAAACTGAAAACATTGCCAATGAAATTGCATCTCACTTCCCCGAAAAGGCAACGGGGGAAGAAAAATTAAAAATTCTGGTTTATCAACTTTTTCAAGAGATGGGCTATCATGGAAGCACTCTTGATTATGATCACCCATCAAATAGCTATATTAATGAAGTTATTGACGATCGTGAGGGCCTTCCAATTACGCTTTCCGTTCTTTTTATTGAATTAGCAAACCGATTGGAACTCCCTGTCAGTGGTCTTGGATTACCCGGGCACTTTCTTACCATGTACCGGGAGGAATCAAATAAAAGTCCCAAGGAAATAATCGTGGATCCATTTGGAGGTAAAATAATTTCCCGTATGGAAGCATCCGAAATAACCGGTTTGCGCCTGAACAATAAAGATTTTGTACCTGCTACTAAGCGAGATATTATCACCCGAATGCTTCGAAATTTGATACACACTGCAGAAACAAGGAAAAATTCGAGTGACCGTCTTCTTTATCTTAATGCAACTTTAGCGATCGACCCGGAAGATACATATATACGGGCCATGCGGGCAATGATTAACTATGCAGATGGCCGATTTGTAGAAACATTAAAAGATATTGATATTCTGATCGCTGAAAATCCTGAGAGTCCTGAAATGGCGCCATTAATTGAAATTAGAAAGCGGTTAATGAGAAAGTAATCTTCTGTATAAACTCCGGTCCTATCACTCCAAGTCATCCAATATCCATTCATCTTCTCCGGTTTTTCCATCAGGTCCCTTTGAAAACAAACGGAAACCGGGTGCTTCGTCCTCCCTTGGGTATTCATAAACATATTCATTTCCCCATGGGTCGATAAAAGCAACATCCTTCCCCAACATTTGAGAAAGCCAAAGCATCAGCGATTTCCCTTCATTATGTTCAATATCGGGAATCTGTGTAATATCATAGGATTCTAAATCGTAACCAAATAAATGAGTCGATATCGTGGCAGGATACGGAGGCATTTCTAATGTCCCTTTTTCATTATGAAACCCAGCCAAGGATAGAAAGAGGCACTCTCCGGGTGTACATACTTTTTGTGGACAAGTTGGATATCCATTAAAAGATCGACGATAATTCTCGATTGATACCTTTAAGGCGGATAACTCTACACGGGCCTGTTTATCTGCTTGTTTCTCTAAGACATAAAAATAACCCTTAAACATAAGGCTTATCAAAATGCCCACAATAGCCAGAACAACCAACAGTTCAACCAGAGTAAACCCTCTCAAACTCAATTTCATACTATTGTCTCCCCCCACCCCAACTTGAGCAATGCCTCACGAACATCGATCAAATCATCATCCTCCAATGCCAACAGCTTAAATTTCTCATCCCTTTTTACTGCTTCTTTTAAAAAATCAATACATTCCCCTGGACTCTTTAAAACGCAGGCATAACACGCCAGATTGAACCGGATCAAACCATCATCGTAATGCAAGGCAAGTCCCTCCAAAAGAATAGATCGAGCCTCGGCTATTGATTCAAACCTACGGGTGGCATAAGCATCCGCAATCCACCAGTCCACTTCCTCAGAAAATTCATAACTCAACCCACGGGCGAACTTTTGAGCTTCTTCCCAATCTTCCATTTCCTGATGAATACTTAAAAAGAAAACTTTGGATCTTTTCGCCCATGGTTCTTCTTCGGGTAAAGCACGTAATTCACATTTTGCATGATCATACATTTCTAATTCCAAATAACCATGGGCCCGTTGCCAATGAATTTCGGGTTTTAAAATATGAGGAGGTTTATCATCCATCTTGCTCACAAAATGTGAAATTAATTCTTAGGTGTGATTACCGCAAGCGACAAAGAAACTTCTGTCTCTAAAGCAGAATATTTAAAATATTCTCACTCAAAGAAAATGCCTGAGCCATCAAAGCCTGTGAACTCTGTAATCTTATTTGCTCTTTGGCCAACTGGGTAGATTCATCGGCTAAAATATCACTGGTT
>TARA_B110000008_G_scaffold38318_1_pt1 | contig 18894 bp, 16 predicted proteins | sample TARA_B110000008 | Tara Oceans TARA_B110000008 (sample SAMEA4396496) | marine metagenome | biome: Westerlies Biome; feature: [DCM] deep chlorophyll maximum layer (ENVO:01000326); material: water (ENVO:00002006), including particulate matter (ENVO:01000060) such as... | depth 40 m
TGTATCCCCTCGTTGAACGATGTAATTTATAATATTAGCTCCATTTTTAAGATTATTTGCAAACTTTGTTCCTTCAAGTGGATTAACTAAATAGTAATTTCGAATTCCCTGTAAGATAGCTTTGGCCAACTTACTCTGGAAGTTTTTATCCTTTAGCTTCTTTTCTTCACTGGGATTTGAAATATAAGTAGTCTCAATAAGTATAGAGGGCACATCTGGTGATTTTAATACCAAAAAATTCCCCTGCTGCACCTTTTTCTTACGTACAGATCCAACTCTGCCTAATTCGTTGAGAATAAATTTACCCACCTCTCTGCTTGTCTCAATAGATACTCCTTGAGATAAATCCATTAAAACAGATGCAAGAGAATCATTTTTGTTGGATAGAGATATATCCCCTAAATTCTCATTTTCTCTTTTCGCCAACCGCTTAGAAGCCTCATCATTGGCACCTTTATCCGATAGAATATAAATAGATGCTCCTTTTACACGTGAATTATTATCTAATGCATCAGCATGTATGGAGACAAATAAGTCAGCTTTTTGCTCCCTTGCTATTTCCATCCGATCCCTGAGAGGAACAAAACTATCATCACTTCGAGTAAGAAATCCTCTCATATCTGATGTTTTATTGATTTGATTGGCTAATTGACGACTAACCCCTAAAACAACTAAGCTTTCCCAGGTACCATTGGGTCCAATAGCACCAGGATCTTTACCACCATGCCCAGGATCTATGACTATTTTAATGTCTCGATATGGAGCTGAATTTACAGCGCTAATAGGGGCATGTGTGAGACTTTGATCGAAATTAATATCGACCACCATTCTGGTATTTTGGATTCGTGAACCAGGAATTATAAAATACTTAAATTGTCCTTTTTTAGTAAGATCAATGACTACTCTTAAGTTATTTTCATCCTCGCCACCTAGTCGAATCTTATTGATAAATTTATTGCCTGATTGGTTGTGCCGATATGAATTTGATAATTTTGTATTTTCTAGATCTATAACCAATCGATTCGGTTTATCTAGCGAAAATACACGCGTATTTATATTTGTATCTAAATCCAAAACCAATCTTACCTGGCTATCTTGAACTGCCATTCGAATATTTTTAAGGGTAGCCGCCGACCAGACTTGTGTCACAAGTGAACATAGGATAGAAAAGAGAATTATTCTTTTTAAAAACATTGATGATTTGTTATTAATTTATTTTGATATGTATTCTACCTAGATATATGAATTTTTTTCACTATATCGTCACCTTTTTTTGTCTTTGAATTAAATTCTAAAGAACGCCCTGATAATATATATTCCAAACTGAGAATTAGATCTGCTTGATCAAGTAATAAAGGTGCTCTCTGAGGCCACTCAATAAATTTTAAACCATCATTTAGGTCACTCCATCCCAAAAATTCAAGCTCATCTGGATCACTAATCCTATATAAATCAATATGATAAATTTTTCCTAAGTCAACTTCATAGGGTTCAACCAAAGTGTAGGTTGGACTTGGAACAATTTTTTTATACCCTGTACCTCTTAAAACTGCTCGAACAAGTGTTGATTTTCCAGCACCCATTTCACCTTCCAACCCTATTGTGATATTTGAAATTTCCGAAGGAAGAGATTGCGCTATTTTTAAACCCAATGACATAGTTGCTTTTTCATTAGGAAGATCTATTTTCAAATTCATAGTTTAGTGTCGTACCAAAAACTCGTTTTATTATCAGTGAAAATCTCTAAAAAATCATTCTAGACCCAAAATAATAGCTCAACTAAATATAATTGAATGAATTCTAGCAGGATATTTCTATAAAGATAAATTCAATCATGCTTTAACTAGAATAGATTTTTATTGATACAATTGTGCCTGAACTATTAATTTATTAATTATAATACAGTTATTGATGAGTAAATAATTATTATGAATAAAATAAATACAATGAATAAAACGAAACTCATTAAAAATATAAATCTTTGGGGAACAGAACTTGGTTTTCAAGAAATTGGTTTTAGTAATATTGATTTAGTTAATGCTGAACAAAAACTAAAACAATGGCTTGAAATGAAATTCCATGGAAAAATGTATTATATGGAAAAGCATGGATTAAAGAGGAGTCGTCCAAACCTCTTAATTCCAAATACCTTAAGCGTAATTAGTGCGCGTATGAATTATCTAGAAACAGATAACGAATCCTCTAAATTACTCCTTGATCATGAGAAAAAAGCATACATTTCAAGATATGCTCTTGGTAGGGATTATCATAAAGTACTAAGACAACGATTAAAAAAATTAGCCAATAAGATTCAGATTCATGTAAAAGACTTTGGTTTTCGAGTATTTGTAGATAGCGCTCCAGTCTTAGAAAAACCACTTGCAAAAAAAGCTGGGCTTGGTTGGATTGGTAAGCATACTAACCTTATAAACAAGAACAATGGCTCATGGTTCTTTTTAGGAGAGATATATACAAATATAGAACTGCCAAACTCAACAAGCAGTATAGATCATTGTGGAACATGTCATAAATGTATCGATGTATGTCCAACTAATGCGATAATTGCTCCCTATATATTAGATGCTAGACGTTGTATCTCATACCTAACTATAGAACTAAAAGGCACAATACCAGTTGAATACAGAAAGTTAATAGGGAATCGGATCTTTGGGTGTGATGATTGTCAATTATTCTGTCCATGGAATAAATTCGCTACAAAATCAGATGTAAAAGATTTTGATACCAGGCACGATCTTGATACATTAGATCTTATCGAAGCATTTATGTGGACTGAGCAGATTTGGCTCAAAAAAACCGAAGGAAGTGCGATAAGAAGAATTGGCTTCGAGCAATGGCTTAGAAATGTGGCTATTGCTATGGGAAATGCAAAAACAAGTAAACAACTTATCAAAGCTCTCAATTCACGAAAAAATTCTGACTCAGATATAATTAGAGAACATGTAATTTGGGCGTTAAATCAACATTTACATTGTTAACAACGGCCTATCTGTATTCAATCAATACATTATCAATTAACCTCACATTATCTATTAAGACGCTCACAAGAATAATCAAGTTCTTGCAGCCATCCTCAGGTAAACATAAATCAATCGAGGATCTAATAGCGATATAATCAACTGAAAAGCCATATTTAGTGATCTCTTTTTTGAATTTTCTCTCGAGAAGTGGAAATTTATAATTAAAATTATGTATCTCATTTTCTGCCTCTTTAATAACCTCATAAATATTACAAGCTATACGTCTCTTTGAGGAAGATAAAAATTGATTACGTGAACTCATTGCAAGTCCATCTGCTTCTCTTATAATTGGAGCGGTAATAATTTTAATATTTAATGCCAAATCACTAACCATGCGTTCAATTAAAAGTTTCTGTTGGAAATCCTTTTGTCCAAAAATTGAAACATCTGGCTTTACTATATTAAATAATCTAAGAACAACTGATGCAACACCTTCAAAATGTCCAGGCCTAATTCTTCCACATAAATCATTACTAATTTCAGGGACATAAATCTGGGTTGCTTTATTCGTGCCATAAGGAAATAAAGCTTGTAGTGAGGGTAAAAATAATAAATCCACACCTGCCATCTTTAGTTTATCCATATCACTCTCAATCGTTCTTGGATAAGCGTCAAAATCTTCGTTATCATTAAATTGTATGGGATTAACAAAAATAGATACGACAATATAATCAGCATGTTCTTTTGCTAACTCTATCAGTGAAAGATGACCTTTATGCAAATTCCCCATAGTCGGAACAAATGCGATCTTAACGAGTTTTTTACGCTTATCACTTATTATATTTTGCAGCTCTTTATTATTTTGAATTACATTCAAGAAAATACCCAGAATTCAGTTATGCTTATGAAAAACAATGCTCAGCAGCTGGGTATTGACCTGTTTTAACTGCATGGACATAGGCTTTAACGGCATTAATTGGTGAATTATGGTCAATCATAAAGTTTTTTACAAACTTTGGAGTTGATCCTTGAGTGATATCAAGAATATCATAGAGAACTAAAATTTGACCATCAACAAATGGTCCTGCTCCAATACCAATAACTGGAACCTCTAGAGCCTCTTTTATAGAATTTCCAAGTTCATTTGGCACACATTCTAGTAAAACGAGATCTGCACCCGCATCTTGAAGCGCTTTTGCATTGTCGATCATTTTTTGGGCTTCTTTTGGCTCTCTTCCTTGAACCCTAAAGCCGCCTAATTTATGAACAGACTGTGGTTTTAGGCCCAAATGTGCGCAAACAGCAATATCATGTCTTGCAAGATGCTTTACTATCGATATTTGATCTTCACCACCCTCAAGTTTAATCATCATTGCTCCACCTTCTTGCATCAGTCGAACTGCATTTTCTAATGCTTGATTTGGATCTGAATATGTCATGAAAGGCATATCCGCAACAAGAAATGCTCTTTGTAAACCTCGTGAGACATTTCGAGTATGATAGATTACATCATCGACAGTTACTGGTACCGTTGTATCGTGTCCTTGAATGACCATACCTAAAGAGTCACCAACTAATACCAGATCAGCACCAGCATGATCAACAGTTGACGCAAAACTTGCATCATATGCAGTTATACATGCAATAGCTTCACCATTTAACTTCATTTTTTTTAAAGATGCCACATTAACTGGGGGAACGGCCATGCTTCTTTGTTTTAATTGAGTGTACATACTTGTTACTTTTCTATTTAAGTTATTAAAAACCAACTGCTGCTAGTGGGTTAAAGAAGTGTCTACCAACTGTTGTCGATAAGATTTGCGTTAATAATTGATCATAATCCTCTTCATTATTTATTATGTCAATCGATGTCGTATTCACAATAAGTAGAGGACTTTCATCATAATTATGATAATGGCATGCAAATGTCTCAACTAGTTTCTCAAGATAATTACGATCAATAAATTTTTCAGTTTCCACTCCACGATGAGCGATTCGATTTAGCAATATATCAGGGCTCGCCTGAAGATAAATAACTAAATCAGGTGTAGATTTCTTAATATCCATTTTTTCATATATTTGTTCGTATAAACTTAATTCGCTTGAGTCTAAGTTAACTGAAGCAAATAATTTGTCTTTCTCTATATGGAAATCTGCAATATTAATAGCTGAGAATAGATCTGATTGACGCATCGATTCAAGCTTCTTTGCTCTCTGGAATAAGAAAAATAATTGTGCTGGTAACCCGCTACTGAGGTTATCTTTGTAAAAGCGATCCATAAAAGGATTATTTTCCACCTCCTCAAGGATAAGGTTTCCCGATAAACTCTCTGCAAGTCTTTTTGCTAATGTAGTTTTACCAACACCTATAGGACCCTCAACCACAATAAAACGTGGCGCATCATTTTTAGCTTGTGAATTCGCTATTCTCATCTCATGCTCAATCTAAACGCCTTATCTTAATTGGATTATTCTCCATCTTTTTTAACAAATCTTCAATACTATCCAATCCTGGAATTCTTAATTCTAGTGTAATATCACTCATTGGTTTCAATACAAAATTTCTATTTTTAATTTCAGGATGAGGGATAGTTAACACCTGATCATCTATGGTTTGAGAACCAAAAACAAGTAAATCAAGATCTATGGTTCTAGGCCCCCATTTTTCATTATTACGAACTCTTTTTTGCTTAAATTCAATTTTGTGTAGTTCTTTGAGCAAATTATGAGCAGATAAGCGCGTTATAATTGCAGCAACAGCATTAATAAAATTTGGTTGATCTGTTACCCCTAATGGTGAAGATTCATATATTGATGATATTTTAATAAATTTTGAATTGGGTATCATTGTTAAATTTTCAGTAGCTTGCTTTAACTGCTTAATAGGTTGATTTAAATTGCTCCCAATTCCAATATAAGCTGGTACCCATAAATCTCTTATCATTGGGCTTCTCTATCTTTTTTGGAATTATATTTTTTTGTATGTCCTGAATATTTTATATTGATAGTTTGTTGTTCAACTTTTGCCCAAAAATTAATTACTTCATTTGAGCAATCACCAACAATTGATCTTAAGAGTAAAAAATCATAAGCAGCTCTGAAGAATCTTGAATATTTTAATTTATTTGCTTGTTTTTCTGTTAATTTTTCAAATCTAATTTGCATAATCAGCATTTCTCTCATGGAACTTGAAAATCTCTTTGGAATAGCAATTATATCTTGATGAAGTCCAACTATGTCATGAGATGCAATAATCATAGCTTGAATTTTTGAAAATTTATTTTCATTTTGTAGAAAATTAGCCCGAGCAAGAATAGGTTTCCATAAAAAAACACCAATTAGAAACATTGGTGTTGTCGATAATTGTTGCCTAATCCTTTCATCGGTATTGCCTAAAGCCTCCTCAATGAAGGATTTAAATTTGCCATCTAAGGTAATTTCATCAAAGGTATATGGAAAAATTTCTTTAAATAAATTTAATTCCATCATTGAATAGAATGCTTTTTTACCATAACCAGATTGAAATAACTTAAGGAATTCATCAAAAATTCGTGCTGCTGGAATATTATTCAAAAGTTTAGAGTTCTTCTTAATCTCACAGGTAAGTTCATGATCTAATTTAAAATTCAGCTTTGCTTTAAATCTGGCAGCTCTAAGCATTCTGACTGGATCTTCTTTGAGTCTCTTAGTGGTATTTCCAATAAAATTTAGTTGCTTTTGCTTTATATCATTTAACCCATCAACAAAGTCCCATATCAAATCATCACAAATATCATAATAAAGAGCATTACACTTAAAATCTCTTCGAAAAACATCTTCTTCTATTTTTCCAAATACATTATCTCTGAGAATCCTCCCCTTATTATCATTTTTGAATTTTTTATTATTAGATATTTCAGATGAACGATAAGTTGCTACCTCAATTAACTCACGGCCAAAATAAATGTGAGCCAACCGAAAACGCTTTCCAATTAATCGACAATTTCTAAAGATTTTTTTAATTTGCTCGGGCTTAGCATTTGTAGCTATATCAAAATCTTTTGGCTTTTCACCTATTAGTAAGTCTCTGATACAACCCCCAACTAAAAAAGCTTGAAAGCCTGATTGATCAAGTTTTTTTAGTACTTTTATTGAATTCTTAGAAAGTAAATTTTTTTTAAAATCTAATGTAGTGGACTTTATTTTATTTACTTTAATTTGTTGTTTTGCCACAAATAACCCTTTTTGATAAATGGTCTCTGTATAAAGGTTAAACTTAAATCAAGAATATATCGATAACTTTGAATGAAGGTTTAAATACTTGACCGATTTCTTGGCAGTAATTCATATTCCTTAAGTTATACTTAGCATTAATCCAACATAATAAGGATAGTAACTTGAGTATTAAATCACGTAAAATAACTATATTACTCGCTATTGTCGCATTTTTGAGTTGGTTTTCGGGAAATTACTTAATAAATAAATTACCAGCTTCAATTCAAAGTAGCATTCAAAATAATATTATATTTCCAACTAAAAAACTGATTACCGACTGCAATACACTAAAAGATGAAATAAAAAATGATGAAAAATGCAGATGGTCGCTAAATTGTACAATGTCTCGAAACGAACAAGTAACCTACCAGAACAGGAAGCAGGATTATAAAAATTATTGTAATAAAGATGATTAATCGTTATTTTGATGCACGATAATAATCATTCTTATAGGCAAGACTACCCCATAAAGCATTTGCTCTAGCCCTATCTATAAGCCTGTCATCGGCTATTTGACTTGGCTCCAAAACTTCATTGACTCGATTATAAAAAAATTGAACAGGTTTCTTCTCAGGTTGCAGTATTACCACTTCACCGCGTTCATCCATCCAGGCAAAATTCTTATAAAACTGCATCATTGCTCGTAATTTATTATTCTGGATTTGCTTGGTTAAATCATGACCAATCATAGGATTTATGCTATCAACTCCAATCAGTGATAATAATGTTTGTGGGAGATCGATCTGACTTACTAATCTATCATCAGAAAGATGATCAATACCTTCACCCACAATCACTGCAGGAATATGAAAGTGCTTGATAGGTACCAACTGATCTCCATATGCTCGAGAATCATGATCAGCAACGATCAAAAAAATTGTATCTGACCAATATTTTGATTTCTTGGCTTTTTTAAAGAATTCACCAAGTGCAAAATCTGTATACTTAGCAGCATTCTCTCTAGTTTCTTTAGGCTGATTATATAACTCTATCTTACCATCTGGATAATCAAAAGGTGTATGGTTTGACGATGTAAAGACTAAACTAAAAAATGGTTTATTCTGATCATATAGATGCATAAATTGATTGTGTGCTTTGTTGTAAAGATCCTCATCGGAGGCGCCCCACGAACCAACAAATTTTGGGTTTTTAAATGTAGGAAAATCTTGCATATCTATGAATCCATTCCCTAAAAAAAAGCTTTTCATGTTATCAAAATGACTTTCACCACCATAAATAAATTGTGTGTGATAACCATTCTTTTTGAGTACATCAGCTATTGAAAAAAAGCCATTCTGACTTTTTCCCAATTTAACTACTGACCTTGCAGGAGTTGGTGAAAATCCTGTAATAATCGCTTCAATACCTCTAACAGAACGAGTTCCTGTTGCATAAATATTTGTAAAATTCCACCCTTCCTTCATTAATTCATCAATATTTGGAGTCAGAGGCAGGCCACCCAGTCCACCAACATAGCGAGCACCTAAACTTTCTTGTAGTAAAATTACTAAATTCTTCTTTACTCCTCTGTGAGAAGCTTTATGCAATGCTTGTGTTGGAAACTCAGTTGAGTGATACGTATTAATGTGGAGATTTGTTGATTCTCTTACCTTTGCAATTATCTGCTCATTAGCCATAAACTCATAATATTTAAAAGCATCATCCTCTGCCTTTAACTGCTTAACAGCAAACAACATTGAATATGTAGAATTTAAAGTAAGATCATTTATTAATGGATCTATAGAAAATGCAACCATAGCTGGATTCAATGGTCGATGACCAAGTGATGATCTTGCCCCCATGACACCCAACAATAAGACGAAGACTAATAATAATGGTCGCCAATACACGGGAAGTGAAATTTTATTTTTTGTAAAAATTACCGAGTAATTCCAGGCAAAATATACTGTCAATGAACTAACAATTAGCGATATTAGCACTTCAGTCTTATAGCCACTAATAAGCATTTTGGATAATTCAGACGGATAAATTAAATACTCAATAAATAATCTATTTGGTCTTACATCGTACTCAAGAATAAATGATGGAGTAATGATTTCCATAAACACCAGTAACCAGAGACTTACTGTAGCCCATACTCTAATTATAAAATTCCAAGCTCTATTAAAATATTTCTGGTTGATTCCAAGGCAGGTAATTAAAGCGGGTATGATAAATAAATAAGATAAAGTAGCAATATCAATACGCAAACCACTCAGTATTATTTCACTCCAGCCATCTGCATTAACTACCCTATCAAAATGCCATATACCCAGTAATAGCCTAGATGCAGATAAAAAAACCAAAGCCACTAACAAAGTAACAATAAAGGGTGAGAGTGCTAATGAAAATTTATTGATAGAAAAACGATTCATGGTTAATTAAACAAATTATAAGGATATTGACATACCAAAATTTTTCCAAAGAATATAACACCATACTAAAACTACAATTATTAATGAAATAAATACAGCGGCTGAGCCCATATCCTTTGCTCGAGCTGATAACTCATGCCTATCCATGCTAATTCTATCAACGACAGATTCGATAGCTGAATTTATTAACTCGATAGCTAGTACTGGCAACATAATTAATATCAAGATAAATTTATGATTTATTTCAATCGGCAGTAGAATCGCAGTAGCACTCAAAATTATAAATAAATACATCTCCTGTCTGAATGCTGATTCATTTAACCAGGCAGCATAAAAACCTTTACCAGAATTAATAAAAGCTTGAGTCACTCTATTCAAACCTTGTTTTTTATATTTATGCTGATCCATCATTTAATTTAATTTTTATGCAAGTATACTTTTAGAAACAAAAAAGAGCGTTCCCAAAAGACAAATAGCCATAGGTAGAAAACCCATCATAAAGCCAATTTCGCGACTTGCAGGATTTTTCAAATAGGCGTTGCGAAAGACCAGTCTTCCTATAATAAAAAGAACTCCTAGAGCAGCAGCTACATTATTGTTAACAAAATATCCAAATAACCACAGTGAAGGAATAAAAATAATAATCTGTTCAATCGTATTTTGATGAATACGATAATGTCTATCGAAATTTTCATCACCAGAAACTGCTGGAGCTTTTATATTATACTTACCTCTTGCTTTTCCGACTTCAAAACCAAAAAATAATGTCTGAATTAAAATCATTACAGTAATAATTGCTATTAATTCCATCTCTTTATCCTTGTTAATAATAGGGTACAATTAACATTCTACTACACACATAAAAAGAAATACTCTTATTCATAAATATTAATTATTAAATGTGAAAAAATGTCAAATACTACAATAAAAAGACGATTATTATCAATAATATACGATAGCTTATTGATATTATCTATTATGATAATTGGGACACTTCCCTTTATTGCAATTCGATTTGGTGAAGCCGTTGAAAGTAGTTCATTTAGCTATCAAATTACGTTATTTATTATAATTTATTTTTTCTTTGTTGGCTTCTGGTCAATATCTGGACGCACCCTTGGAATGCAATCATGGGGTTTAAGACTTGAAACATTCGATGGTTTTAAGCCAAATATATTCCAATGCACAGTCCGTTTTTTTGCTGCATTAACTTCATTATTATTATTTGGGTTAGGTTTTTTTTGGCAGTTATTTGATAAAGATAATCTCAGTCTTCATGATCGAATCTCAAGCACTAAACTTACACACTACCCTAGAAAGTGAACTTAAGTATGACGCAGGTAATTTAATCGATAAGCCGTATATATAGCTAGTAATAATGGAGGAATCCATGCAGTAAGTATTGGGTTAATATTATATACTTGACCATAATTAAAAATTAATTCACTTATCAAAAAATAAACCAGTCCAATGACTAGTCCAAGCACCAATCTTGCTCCAGTCCCAACTTCTCTCAGTGACCCAAAAACGAAAGCTAGGGCAAGCACTGGCATCAGCATAATAGTCAAAATAGTAGATATTCTTGACCAGAGCTCAATTTCATACCGACTAGAAAATAACTCATTTTTCTTCAAATAGTCTACATAGCCAATTAACTCCCTGACTGATAAGCTGATCGGCTTTACAAGAGTCACACCCAGTAAGTCACTGTTAAGGTCAAAAGTTTCATTCACGACTTCAGATGAACTTATGACAACACGGTCTTGCTCAAATCTAGTCTCTCTAAAATCATTTAATACCCAATCCTCATTTCTATCTATCCCAGAGTTTTCAGCTACTGCAATAGACATTAATGATCCATCTGGATTAAATCTGTATATATATATACTACCAAAATCATAATCTGTATTGACTCTCTCTAAGTGCATTATTGTTTGATTATTTTTAATCCATGCAGCGTTACCAAAATCAACACCCGTATCACTATAACGTGCTTCATCACGCATATTTCTAGCGTAATAATCCATTGAAGGACCAATAAATTCACCCATTAATATTGCAAATAAAATAATAAATATACCACTCGCACACACCATTTTTGCGATTTGATTAATTGATACACCAGCAGTTTGAATAATTATAAGCTCACTCTTACTTGCAAGTTGCCCTAATGAAAGTAATGATCCAATCAGAGTTGCAATTGGTAACATTTCAAATGAAAGCTGCGGCAGACGTAATAAGGCAAACAAAAATGCCTGTAAAACACCGAAATTAGCCTCAAGATTACCTAGCTGACTAATAAATTCATACAATGCAGTAATCGATAATAGAATTAGTAATATTAAAAAAGTGCCTCTTAATATTGATCCGATAAGATATTTTAATAAAATATTCAATTGGAACCCTTATCTCTATTGAGTCGGTACCAATGTGGATTAATATCCTTTATTTGCAACAAAAATAATACGAATACCATTATAAGATGCACCCACCAAAGCCCGAAACGATAGTCTATAAGTCCATTCTCAAGCCATGATCTTCCTGCTGAGAGTAAATTAAAATAAATTATGAACGTCACTACCCCAATGAATATTTTATTATATTGACCTTGTCTTGGTTCACTTTTACTCATTGGTATAGCAAGTAATGCTAGAATGAGAGTAGAAATTGGAATACCAATTCTCCAGTGAAATTCAGCATTTTTGTTTCTATCATTAAATTCAAAAAGAGCACTAAATCTCATCGTTTTTACTTCTGGCTCTGATTTTATGATTTCTGGAATTGTGTAAGGTATTCCATGTTCTTCAAACTCCATAATTGTGTAATCCGTTGACCCAGGTTGGCCCACATAACGTTTTCCATTATAGAGAACAAAATAACGTTGCATATCATCATTTGATTCTATTTGATCACCCCTATTAGCTATAATGACCTCTAGTTCTTTGGATTGGTTTAAATATTGAAAAAATACATTTTTTAATTCCCCAGCATTAGTAACCTCTTCTGCATATATTACAGTTCCAAGCCTTTCATCAACAATAAATCTTCCAGGTTCAATACTATCTAGATCAATTTTTTGACGAGCCTCATTATTTATTTCCTCAATGCTTAACAGTGCTTTTGGTCCAAAATAGATCGTAACCATTCCTGCTAAAATAACCAGTGGGATAGTTAAAAGTAATATTGGACGATAGATACTTCCCATGCCAATTTTACAAGCCAATAATGCTGACATCTCACTGTTTGCATAAAGTCGACCAATAGTCATTAAAATTGACAAGAATAATCCTATCGGTACCAAGATAGTTAAATACTGGACTCCAGTAAGGGCAATTAATTCAACAATCGCTTCTTTTGGTAATTTATCTTTCGCCACATCACCTAGAATACGAGCAAATTGATTTGTTAATAATATACAGAGCAATGCTGCAGTTGCAGTGACCCAAGTTTTAATTGCTTCACGAAAAATATAACGATCAATGATCCGGAACATAAATTACATACTTCTTTATATTATAAAATTATAACAATTAACTTATACTATAATGATAGGTTAGACTAACGTTTTTTATCACTCTGTCAAATACACAAAAATCTCTTTAGAAGAATAATTAAGATCAAAATTAGGAAAAAATTATGAACTATACAACCTCCAAAAAATCTGCAGCAAAAATTTCATCGGATTGTCTAATCATTGGGGTTTACAATAAAAATATACTCGGTGAGGCTGCAGATGACATAAATAAAAATTCTAATAATCTTATTTCCAATTATCTTAAAGATGGAGATCTTACTACTAGTTTAGGTGATCATAGAATCTTAACATCGATACACAATATTTCTGCTAAAAGATTATTAGTTATAGGTCTAGGTGATAAGGATGACTTTGGTATAAAAGAGTTGAAAAAAGCAAATGAAGCAGCTGCAAAAGCCATGCTTAATTATAATTTAAAAAATATTGCTAATTATCTAACATTAGAAATGAAAGATTCACCTAGTTTTTACAAAGGAGTAAGACATAGTATTGAATCACTTCATAATAACTTATATGAATTTAATGAATTAAAATCTACACCAAAAAATATAAAGTTTTCACCAAAAAACATAACCATAGCTATTGATACAAACACAAACTCCACGAAAGTTAATCAGTCGATAAAAGAGGCTGATGCGATATCATTAGGCATGGGGATCGCAAGAGACTTAGGTAACCTTCCTGCTAATATTTGTACGCCGAATTACTTAGTAAAAGAAGCAAAAAAAATAACCAAGTCATACAAAAATCTAACGACTGCAGTTTTAAATGAGTCTGATATGAAAAAATTAGGCATGAATTCATTGCTATCTGTAACCGCTGGATCAAAAGAACCCGCTAAATTAATACTCATGCATTACAATGGAGCAGGCTCAGAATCACCTGTGGTGCTTGTTGGAAAAGGGATAACTTTTGATACTGGTGGAATATCCATTAAACCAAGTGCTGCTATGGATGAAATGAAATATGATATGTGTGGAGCTGCGACAGCTATTGGTACTATGGCAGTCATTGCTAAACTTCAGCTACCAATTAACCTAAAAGTTATTGTTCCTGCCTGTGAGAATCGTCCAAGTAGTACAGCAACCTTACCTGGTGATATTGTTAAAAGTATGTCTGGAAAAACGATTGAAATTCTAAATACTGATGCAGAAGGAAGATTGGTTCTTTGTGATGCACTAACTTATGCTGAGCGCTTCAAGCCAAAGTATATTATTGACATTGCTACATTAACAGGAGCTTGCGTGATTGCCCTAGGGCATCATCGGACAGCAGTTATGAGTAATGATAAAAATCTGAGTGACCTGATCATGAAGGCAGGAGAAGATTCGTTAGATAGAGCATGGAAAATGCCAATGGGTGGTGAATATGAGGCACAACTAAATAGTAATTTTGCTGATATAGCTAATATTGGTGGTCGCGCTGGTGGATCGATTACAGCAGCTTGTTTTCTGGGCAAATTCACAAAAAATATGAACTGGGCGCATCTTGATATTGCAGGTACAGCTTGGGTATCAGGTGCAAAAAAAGGTAGCACTGGACGTCCTGTTCCATTATTAAGTGAATTTATTATCCAGCAAAGCAAAAATAATACTCAATGACATGTCGCAGATTGATTTCTATATTTTATCAAATAATGATATGGAAGCTAAGTATCTATTTGCCTGTCGTATCGCTGAAAAAGCTTATAAAAAAAATCATAATATAATTATACGAACAGAAAATAATGAGCTTACTCAAAAAATAAATGATCAATTATGGAGCTTTAAAGATGAAAGTTTTATCCCACATAAAATAATTGATGATCTAAATAATGCATCTAAAAAATCTATCATGATCACTGCCCCCCATCAGGATAAAATATCTGATATTTTAATCAACTTATCTAATTCAATTAATAAAAAAAGTGATCAGTTTAAGAGAATTATTGAGATAGTAACTAATGATAATGAAGCAAAAAAAGAGGCTAGATTAAGATTTAAAAAATATCGAGATATGGGACATGAGGTACTTTCTCATAATATCTAGAATGCATATTAAGCTAATATGATATAAATCACGAAGATACCAATATGGAAAAACGTTATCAACCAGACATCATAGAACAGCGGCATTATAAACGCTGGGAAAATAAAAAATATTTCAAACCAAAAGGAAGTGGAAAACCTTTTTGTATTGTTATTCCTCCTCCTAATGTGACTGGCACATTACACATGGGTCATGCTTTTCAGGACACCATAATGGATACATTAATTCGTTACCATCGAATGAAAGGTGATAATACTCTCTGGCAACCAGGTATGGATCATGCAGGGATTGCCACACAAATGGTAGTTGAAAGATTATTAAATTCAGAGGGATTATCTCGACTTGACTTGGAGCGTGATAATTTTATAAAGCGTGTTTGGGAATGGAAAGATCAATCTGGTGGCGCTATTGCAGAACAACTAAGGAGGATGGGAGCTTCATTAGATTGGGATCGTGATTGTTTTACAATGGATCCAAAATTAAGTGATGCAGTTTCTGAGGTATTTATCAAACTTTATGAGGAAGGTTTAATCTACAGAGGGAAACGGCTAGTCAATTGGGATCCTGTACTTCATACAGCATTATCTGATTTAGAAGTATTAGTAACTGAAGAGTCAGGCTATTTATGGCATTTTCACTATCCTTTGGTAGATCATGAGGAGTATTTGACAGTTGCCACTACTCGACCAGAAACATGTCTTGGAGATAGCGCTATTGCTGTTCATCCGGAGGATGCGCGTTATAAAAAATTTGTTGGTAAAGAAGTATTCATACCAATAATTAATCGAAAAATCCCAATCATAGCTGATGAGTATGTTGATCCAGATTTTGGCACTGGCTGTGTAAAAATTACACCAGCGCATGACTTTAATGATTACGAAGTTGGCATGCGACACAAATTACCTCAAATCAATATATTTAATGACAATGCTGAACTGAATCACAATGCTCCAAAAGATCTACAAGGTCTCTCCAGAAAAGAAGCTCGTTCAAAGATAGTAGAAAAATTTAAAGCTCTAGGTATGCTGGAGAAAATAGAAGAACATACCAGTAATATTCCTAGAGGTGACAGAAGTAACTCAGTTATAGAACCTTATCTCACTGATCAATGGTATGTTGATATCAAGCCTCTAGCTGAACCAGCAATAAAAGCTGTTAAAGATGAAAAAATCCGTTTTATTCCAGATAATTGGTCAAAAACATATTTTGACTGGATGGAGAATATACAAGATTGGTGTATCAGCAGGCAGCTATGGTGGGGACATAGAATTCCAGCTTGGTATGATAAAGATGGAAATATATATGTAGGTAAAAATGAAATAGAAGTTAGAAAAAAATATAAATTAGCTAACAATATAAAATTAAATCAAGATCCTGATGTTCTTGATACATGGTTTTCATCAGCATTATGGCCCTTTAGTACACAGGGATGGCCGACTAAAACAAAATCGTTGGAAGAATTTTATCCAGGTCAAGTTTTGGTCACTGGATTTGATATTATCTTTTTCTGGGTTGCTAGAATGATAATGATGGGAATTAAATTTACAGGTAAAGTTCCATTTAAAGAAGTATATATTCATGGTCTGATAAGAGACCATAACGGTCAAAAGATGTCCAAGTCCAAAGGTAATGTTTTAGATCCAATCGATTTAATTGATGGTACAAATATAGAAGATCTTATTAGAAAAAGAACCTCTGGGCTGATGCAGGACCATCTCAAACCAGAGATCGAAAAAAATACAATTAAGCAGTTTCCTAACGGGATTGAGAGCTACGGTGCAGATGCATTAAGGTTTACTTTTGCCTCACTAGCGACAACTGGTAGGGACATTCGTTTTGATATTGGTAGAATTGAAGGTTATAAAAATTTCTGCAATAAGCTATGGAATGCAGCTCATTTTGTCCTCTTAAATACAGGCAACTTCAGTTTAAATAACAATGACTCATTCAAGTATACCGTAGCTGATAATTGGATTAAATCACATTTAAACGAAGTTACTAGAAATATACATCATCATTTTAAATCTTATCGTTTTGATCTAGCAGCACAATGTCTTCATGAATTTATTTGGCATGAGTTCTGTGATTGGTATCTAGAGTTCGCTAAAGCGTGCCTTCATTGTAATGAATGTGATGAAAATATTAAAAATGGCACTAAAGAAACTTTAGTAACTACTCTTGAGAGTATCTTGAGGCTTCTTCATCCAATCATGCCGTTTATAACTGAAGAGATATGGCTTGAATTAAAATCAAAACTAAAGCTTCAAGAAGAAACTATTATGTTGAGACCATACCCTAGTTATCAAACATCAAGATTAAATAAAAATGCAAAAAATGAAATTAATTGGATTAAACAATTTATAATAGGTGTCAGACAAATACGTGGTGAAATGAATATTCCTCCAGGAAAAATACTACCAGTCATAGTACAAAAGTCTAATAACGAAGATGAATTATTTATAGAAAAGTATCTAGGTTTAATTAAGTATATCGGAAGAATTGAATCAATTCGTAAACTTGATTACAAAGAAAAAGAACCTATATCATCTATGGCAATGCATGGAAAAATGAAATTATTAGTTCCACTTGCTGAGCTAATAGATATTGATGATGAGATTAAAAGATTAACTAAAAAAATAATTTCAACGACCAAAGAAATAGATAAAAGTCATTTAAAACTAAGCAACAAAAATTTTATAAGTAATGCACCATTTGAGATAGTAGAGCAAGAAAAATTACGTATCCAAGAAAATGAAACTCTTATTAGTGAATTAAATATTCAAATTGATAAGCTTCGAAAATAACCAGAAAAATAACTCATCATCACAACCATCTAATAACAATAGAACAATGTTGTTTAGATTAATTGGTAAAATATTATTGAACACCTAGAGATGCTTAGCTCAATTATCCCTCATAATAAGATAGCAAAGATTAAATCAATTGGTCGCTGCATTGGTCCAAGTTTGGCTCTTGTTATTTATCAAATTGCTAGTACAAAAAATAGTCCAGTGATTGTTTTAGCTGAAGATGCGCAACATGCAGAACAATTAAAAAATGAAATTTCATTTTTTAATATGAATAATATACCCATCGATTTTTTTCCCGAATGGGAAACACTACCATATGATAGTTTTTCCCCACATCAAAGTATTATCTCAAATCGACTTAAAGTTTTAAGTGGGCAAAAAAAACCTTGTCATAAGATCATTATTGTCTCTGCAAATGCACTTTTTAATCGCCTACCTCCTCCAACTTATATTAATGCTCATACTTTATCTTTAAAAATTGGTGACCACATTAAATATGAAAATATCTTAAGAGAACTTTTTCAGAATGGCTATAGGAAAGTTTCCCAAGTTGAAGAGCATGGTGAATATGCTACTAGGGGGTCTTTATTAGATATATACCCTATGGGTACAAACAAACCTTTAAGAATTGAGATTTATGATGATAGCATTGAATCACTCCGTTACTTTAATACAGATACACAATTGACTGAAAAAAAAATAGTTGCTATTGACATCCTTCCAGCAAAAGAAATTCCACTAGATGAAAAATCAATAAGATATTTTAGATCATGTTATCGAGAAAAATTTGAAGGTAATCCCACAGATTCTCAACTGTATCTTGATATTTCTAATGGCATATCTCACGGAGGAATAGAATATTATTTGCCACTTTTTTTTGATAATACAGCAACTTTTTTTGACTATTTTAGTAA
>TARA_B110000008_G_scaffold267316_1_pt1 | contig 18891 bp, 16 predicted proteins | sample TARA_B110000008 | Tara Oceans TARA_B110000008 (sample SAMEA4396496) | marine metagenome | biome: Westerlies Biome; feature: [DCM] deep chlorophyll maximum layer (ENVO:01000326); material: water (ENVO:00002006), including particulate matter (ENVO:01000060) such as... | depth 40 m
CTTCTTCTTGTACTGGTTCTTCTTCTTGTACTGGTTCTTCTTCTTGTTCAGCTTCTTCTTCTTGTTCATCTTCTTGTTCTTGTTCATCTTCTTGTTCTGGTTCTGGTTCATCTTCTTGTTCTTGTTGTTCTGGTTCTTCTTTTTCACTTGATTCATCTTCTTGTTCTGGTTCTTCCTGTTGTAAGGGGGCTTCTTCGGTTTCATCCTCTTCTTGTGTAAGTGGTTTAGTATCATTGTTCAATGTATCTTCTATTTCATTAATTAATCGCTCTTCTTCCGCTTCATCAGTGGATTCGTCTTCTACGATATCATCTTGATCCTCACGAATTATAGATTTGTCGGCCTTGACCTCCTCTTCCTCGTCGCTCGGTTCTTCTTCTTCGGGTTCCGTATCTTTATTGAGGATTGATTCCTCCGTGACTTCATCTTCAACTTGTGACATTTCTTCGTCGCTACTTTCTTCTTCGTCGCTACTTTCTTCTTCGTCTGCTCCTTTTTCAGGACTATCATCCATAAGTTGACTTATTTCAGCCGGCGTGATTGTTTCATATACATCATGTAATACATATTTGCTACGATTATGCTGTCCTAATGAATCATAGTAGTCATTCAAACTTCGTTCTAATAATATGATTTCGTTCTTTTTCACCTTATAAATATAATCATCGTAAAAATATCCGGGACTATGCGTCATCAATTTCATTTGAATGTCATTGTTTAATAGTAAATCATGAACCAAAAAAGAGATGTATCTTAATTCATTGTTTTCTTTTGTATATAAATTTTCATGCGGGATCATGAGCTTTTGATTTTCTCCATTTTGAAACGTTCTACAATAGGGTTGGGTATCTCCATCTTCCACACATATATTGATATCATCCAATAATGCATTCAATATATCATCACTATATGTCGTAAATTCAAAATACTCTTTACTCCAGCCATATAATAGCTCATATAATGAGGTTTGTTGTGTTTCAAAATCGTCTTGGGATTCATTTTTTAAGATATATTTTATCTTTGATTTTATCTCATGATTTTTATATTTTTGCAGTTGATATCGGACACTATTTAAAAAAGCATTATAGAACTGTTTTTCCAATCGTATGTTTCGCATGGTTATTTTTCGGTCATTGTCTCGTTGACGTCCATTGTGATAGATCTCATGATCATATGCATAAATATCATATCCTTCTTCACTTTTCAATTCATCCTTTCTCAATGTTTTGGAAAGAGGTTCGCTTATTTTCACAAATTGATGTGATTCTGTTTTAAAACCTATGATAATCTCATCATTTATGATTTTACATAATGGATTACATAATAATTCCTTATTTGTATCTTCGTAAAACTGAGTTAAATACTTTTTTGTGTTGTCATAATCATTCCATATTGTTTCGGCGTAAAATAGATAACTATAATCCGGATGTAATGCACATGGTCTCAAAGGTACAAAAAAGATCGTATTTGTACCTGTTTCTTTTAGTTGTATTCCAAATACTTTATTATCTAGACCAATGATTTGATTTTCAATCGTGTATTTTGTCTTTATCATTTGACCATGTTTTTCAAGTAATTCCGTGAAATCCAAGGAAATGGATTTGTCTTTTATATGATAATTACATTTGGGAAGAATTTCATTTTCCATCTTTTCTTTCAAGGTTTTCATAAATGGTCCGTCTTTTTCTTCAAGAAAAGAGAAACATTTAATACGTTTTTTCCAATTGGCTTTGCTTTTATCTCGTAACATTATGGGCTCAAAAAAGTCGTCTTTGTGGTACAAAAGGATGGTTTTGTTTTTTGGTTCGAAAAAACGAATTTGAGATCCTGGAGAAGGACATACTATATTCAGTGTTTTTGTATTATACTTTGTATTTTCTTTGACGATGATCATATTTAGAGGTTTGATTTCAGATTGTTCGTTTAAAATACCACTACACACAATGTCCCATAAATAATGGTAATCCACGTATTCCGTTTTATCTTCAAGATATTTCAAGAAATTTTCATAACCATTGATTAAAATAGATAATTGTCTTTTATTTCGATTTGGAACCTTTTTGTATGTTTTAAAAATGGGTGATTTTTTGTATTTTCTCAGGTCTACGTTGGAAAGTTCATCTTCGTTATAGAACAATGAAGGCAATGTGGCGTTTTGGAAGTATAATATATTATCAATGGTTAGTACATCTTTTATTTTTTGGATCATATTTTCTACACTTGGTTTTTTCAAAAACAATATTGCCAGAGCAGAAAGAAATGATTTATACATGGTATATTCTCCTCCTTTTCGTAATAAACACACTCCTTGTTTATTTTTACATTTAGTATGAGAGACTTCCAATAATTCTTCCATGTGGGTGGGTAAATATCCATAACGATTTGTTTCTAATGGAACCTTCCAAACAATGTGATCTTCCTGACTAGTTGTCTTCTTTGTGGTCTTGGGTTTTCTATTTTCTAAGAAACGGATAATTTCTTCTTCGGTAGTTAACTCTGCTTCTTCAATCTCTTTCATTTGTTGTTCAGCTTCAGCAATACGAGATATAAATGCGTTTCCTCGTTTTGTGAAACAACAAGGCATGAACATACCCTTTTTATTCTTTGATACCATTAATCCTGGATATTTGGTAATATAGCTTTCATTCTTTTGGTTAGTATGACTCATTTTTTTGAATTCAATAATGTATTTTTCATCTAATTCAACAGATTTTGCGTTTTCAGGAATGATTTTAGAACGATCAATGTCTTTTTCATTGACCGGCATGTTTGTACGTAAATTCCAGTATCTTGGACACGTGTAATATAGTTTTTCTTTTAAAGGATTTGTACTATATTGTAGTACGCTATTTTCGTGGAAAAACTCTGGCATTTTGTCTTCAATCTCTTTTTTTTCGTTTTCCGTAATTAACACTGGAACCCGCCCTTCAACCCAAGGACAAGAACGACTGTATTGATTATGAACGCCTTTTTGTTTTTTATCATACCAAAAGACGGATGAGTCTGTTTCTGCCCGTTTTGTTTCTATTTTTTGATTAAATGGATTTGGATGTAACGACATTATTTTTCCGCCCTTTTGGGTTGATTTGACACTTTCATCATCTCCCCCGCCTTCATTGTCCGTATATGACATTACACTGTCCGCATCTTCTTGTTCTTCTTCGACAACATCTTGAGGTTCATCTGCTTCATTATTCGTATATGACACGGCACTTTCATCATCATCTTCTTCTTCCATATCATCTTGAGATTGTTCTGCTTCATTCTCCGTATAGGACATGGCACTTTCCGCATCTTCTTCTTCCATCTCATCTTGAGATTGTTCTGCTTCATTATCCGTATAGGACATGGCACTTTCATCATCATCTTCTTCCATATCATCTTGAGATTGTTCTGCTTCATTATCCGTATAGGACACGATACTTTCCTCATCTTCTTCTTCACCCTTCTCTTGGGACGGTTCTGCTTCATTGTCCGTATATGACATCGAACCTTCCGCATCTTCTTCTTGTTCTTCTTCCTCTTGTGTTCGGGATGGTTCTGCTGCATTGTTCGTATACGACACCGCACTTTCCACCTGTTCTTCTTCCTTCTGCTCTTGGGGTAGGTCTGCTTCATCATCCGTATATGATGCTACACTGTCGTTGTCCTCTTTATCTGCATATGATTCATTATCTTTAAACGTAGCTATACTTGCATCATCGTCTTCATCTTGGTTCTCTCTATTGTCTTCTTCAATACTCGGAATTTTTGATGCTATCCATTTTGGATTAGGGCTTGTAATATCTATGGTGGTTTCCGTATTCTCAAAGATTTCACTATCGCTATCTGATTCTTGGACGTCATCATCAAAATCATCAAAATCATCATCACTCCATACACTGTCGTTATTATCACCTTGATTTTCTTCACTATACTTTCTGGTTGAAACCTCGGGGGCATTCATGATTACAGTGTTTGATGTATTTTTATTGAAAAAAGTTTGAAATGTAGAAGATTTACTTTCATTATGTGCAGATATATACAATAAGTTATTCAAAAAAACACGCAAATGAGGAATATAGTCAAAATGGTTAATATTAGAAACAATCAAATTCTTGTTTGTACATTGTATTAAAAACCCGGGATTATGTTTCACATTTATTTTATGGTGTTTCATTCCACTTTCTTCCAGGTGATTTGACATGGATAATGTGGAAAGAATATCGTTTATATGTTGAATTGCTTTTTCACGATCATCCAAGAAAAACGCTTTCACTTTTAAAAAGATGGTATCAATAGACACTCCTTTATTACTAAGTTTTGTAATTGTTGCATCGATATCATTCATTTTATTGTAATTGGAAACCCGTTTATAATTAATATCTAATTTTTGGGTATCGTGGTCCAATACATGAAAAATGGTTTGAAAATATTTATTACAAGCCGACTTTATACTTTTGATATTATATTTCTCTAAATTGATCTTATAATGAATATCTAAAATATCAATATTATCATTCTCAAACGCAGGAACTTCTTTAAACATAATGCGTGCCGGGTCAATGGTTTTTATAATTTTTTCAATCGTTTTATTTAAAACAGAAAGACAAAAAGACAAAAGATCATCTTTGGAAAGATGAATTTTATCCACAGATACATATATATTTCCATTGTGATCAATATCAAAATACACATTTATTTTGTTTGAATCATTGTTCTTAATATAATAAAAAAGAGATACACAGTTTTGTTTTGTAAAATGAGATTTGCAGTTTAAGGTCGTTCTCTTTGGTAAATATGGCTTTTTCTTACCATTTGTATCAACATATGGTGAATATAAACGATAAATGGTATCATTTTGTGTAGATTGTTTGTATTGGATGAGCGGAATCTCCTGATAACTATGTATTTTTTTAAAAAATATTTCTAATGGAAAGACAATGTTGCCGTTATTACGACAAACGAACTCAAAATGATGAATCGTTGCTTCTTCACCATTGGTTATTGTGTCATATGTACTGGAAAATAAGTGGTGTTTTTCTATATATTGATTATACGCATCATATTTCTCCGGTAAACCTGAAATGGGTTTGTCTTTCAATGGAAAATACAAGGGTTCTATATAATTTGATTCCAAAGTATCTATTTCTTCGTAATCCTCTTTATGTACCGCATATAGACGGCTATCTTTGATGTTGCCCATTTCAAAGATTAAATGAGAATTTAAGGGAATGGTCTTATGAAGTAACATTCTGTATTCGTATTCATTTTTTTGAATATTCATGATACATTTATGACTTGGTAGAAGAAAATCCAACGATTTGGTGACATATTTATTAGGAATATCAGAAAAATAGTTTTGGGTAATGGACAAAAAGTCTTCAAGTGTACAGCTAGTTGAGTCTATAGTTTTTGTATGTGCAATATTCCGATTTACGCAAAAAATATGTAAATCTTTTTCATTAATACTATCCATACCTTTGCTCATGGTATAAAATAATGTTTTTGCATCATATGTTTCAAGTGACTCGTAATGAAACGAATAATTATTTATATTCGTATCTGGTAAAACCGAACATAATTTATATTTGACATTTTCAATCGTATCATCGCCATATATTTTTTGATCGTGGTATATTGGTTTAATTTGATCTATATTGGGTTCTTGGTTGTTATTTGAATGTTCTGGGTCAAATACATGAATTTCTTTAACCGAAGTGTCTTTATTCAAAATAAAAAGTTTAAACACTTGATGTGTCATAACTATATATAAATAATATACTTTATTATATGACGAATGTTAAACTAATTGTTTGCTGTGATTCAAATTATGGAATAGGAAAGAACAATCAATTACCTTGGTCCATAGCAGAAGAAATGAAAATTTTCAAAGAAAAGACAATTGGAAATGGAAACAATTGTGTTATCATGGGGAAAAATACATTTCTTAGTTTACCAGAAAAGCACAAACCGCTTAAACAACGGAAAAATTGCGTTTTATCAAAAGACAATGCCCTAAAGAATACATACAAAGAGGTTGTATTTTTACGAGATTTATTGGACGTTGTCGATTTTTTATATGACAATACCTTTGACGAATATTGGATCATTGGTGGTGGTACGCTTTATAACTCCTTTCATAAATCATTGCCTCATTTTATAGATGAAATTCATGTGTCTAAATTAAATCAATCCTATGATTGTGATGTGTTTTTTGATTCGGGTATCATCAACCAACCATATTGTAAGCTTATTTCGTCACAAACTCATGATTCATTTACGCACATGGTATTTAAGAATCAAAAAACGGATTGTCTTTAATAGTCATACCACAATAGGATTGTTTTTCGGATTTATAATCAATGGGTACATAGATTTGAATCGCAGTTGCTTGTTGTAATAAGAACTTAAAGTTATCCCAAAATTCTTGCGTATGGCCTATGCTTTTTGTGGCTACATGTGACAATTCGTGTAGAGCTACGAATGTTAGTGTATTTTCATCAATCAAATGATCCACATCCTTTTTATCTTCTTTACTTAAACAAAACGCAATTTTTTCACCTTTGTTTTCACTATAGGCGGTATATTCACTGGTGGGTAATATTTCCTTTATTTTCTTGGGATTGAATTTTTTGACCAATCGCTGTACTCGTGCATCATCGGGCAACGTTTCTTTTAAATAATTCACGAGTTTTTCCATTTTGACGGAAACGGACGCCAATAAATCACTAGCCTCTTCGATGTTTTTTCGTTCGCGGACACAATATTTCTCTCCATTTACGTCAGATACGATACACTTTAATTGGAAGTAATCATTGTCATAATAACATTTAATAATCAATAAAAGTACAAATCCTAAAAAGATGTATCCGAATATATTTTCATTACTTTTTCCCATATTAAATAAAATACATATTTTAAATTTTATTTAATATTCAAAGCGTGTTTAGTTCGAAGACCCAATTTCTAAAGGACGACGCATACTGTCGGCTTCAATGGTTGTGTTATTCCATGGGCCAATATTGGTTTGTGGAATCACTGGTTCCGAACGGATTTGTAAATTCGCATTGCGTAACGACGAACCAACGGTATTCACGCCAACATGATGTCCCGCGTTTAACATACCCACTTTCTTTAAGTCATTGTTGGGCATGATGTTGGACCACTCACTGTTGCTGTCCGTTGGTAATAATTCCTTTGGGTCCATGACGGGTTTGTTGTTACAGTTTGTGGAAGAGGTCGCCGTAGAAGCCATACCGTTTACATTTAAAAATTGCTGTCCATCGGTGGTTTCAACGGGTTTTACGCCACCGGGGGCGCTGTTAGAAGCACTACCGGAACTAGCGGCGTTAGCAGGGGCCGCATTGGAAACACTATTGGAGGACCCGCTAGTTGGGGTGCTTGAAACCGACCCCACATTCGCAAATGGATTATTTTGCATATTATCATGAATCGCTAATTTTTGACCATTGTAGTTATATACAACACCAATTAAAACAACAACCACTAAAAGAAGGAAAAGGTTGAAGAATTTTTTCTTCCCTTTTGTAAGATTTTTCAAAAACTTCATAACAGCGTTCATTATTATATAGAATAGAATATAAAATATTTTTTTAAAATTAAAGAATTATACCATATTTTTATAGTCTTCTTCAAATTTATCGTTATTTAGATATTCATCATCGCTATCTTCAAAATCATCGCTGTCATATACAATATTTTGGAAATCCAAGTTTTTGGTGTTAATATTACGTTCCTTTAAAACTTGATCTAAAGATTGAGAAAAGTTTTCTTTTATATTAGACTGAATGATTTTGAATAAAATATAATAATCTTCATCGTTTAATTCTATTTTTTCTACAACGTCTTCATTTGGGGTAACTGTAACTTCTTCAAGTTTCTCTCTATCGACAACCACATTTTCTTCCTCCCTATTTTCATTTATATGTTTATTTATTTGAATATTATTCTTATATGCTTCTACATCCAGAGTTTCATCTATTGCCGGTTCTTCTAGATCTACTTCAATTCCTGATTCTTTTGACCTTTCCATATTTCCGTGATTCTCATCAATGGGTGGTGAATTTGCTACGACATGAACACAATCTACTAATTCTAAATCAATCTGAAAATGGATATTGTTAAAGACAATGCTATTTAGTTTAAAAGTAGGATAAACCTCCATGCTTGTGTTTTCCCCTAGTTTTGAAATAATATCTTCTCCTACATTGCATTGTATATTTACGGCGTTTTCTTCAATATTAGGAAACAAATAATCTTTAAACATGGAGTCATATTTAGCGCGTTCAAATTTATGCTCAAACCACTCATCATGACAGTCGTATAATTTTTCTAAAAGATAGCTATGTAATTGATTAAAAAATTTCAAGTCATTTCGTTCTTTAATATGAAGAAAACAATTATTTTCCTTTAAATGAATAAAATAAATTTGCTTTGAAAAGAATTGAATGGGTATGTCATTGGATAGGGTTAAAGGAAATACGTATTTATTTTCCTCGGGTTGATTCGGGTCTTTGATTTGAATATCCTCGAGGTTCAAGTCACAAAGCGAACAACTCATTCTATTTTTTGAATGCGTTTTTTTTAAATACTAATTTATAAACTCAAATAAAATATTGATTAAATATATAATGGCTAAAACTAGAAACTTACAAAAACGTATTCGTCGTAGTCAGCGCAATATTCGCAAATCCAGAAAGAATCGAAGAGGCGGTGAAAAAAAAGGAATTATTGAAACCGCTATGGTGCCATTTGGTTTATTTGCATTGCAACATGTTGTATCACGTAATAATAAAAAGATGAAGAAACGAAAAACATTAAAAAAAGGGAAAGGTAAAAATAAATTTAGAATGTATAAATAGAAAAGATAGGGCATATATATGGATTATCGAAAACAACTCAAAGAAGAGCTAAATGAGTTGGTGAAAAAGAACGAAGAATATATGACTTTGTCAAAGCAGTTGCAGGAATTAAGAGAAGAAAAAAATGATTTAGAAGAGAACATCATGGCGTTCATGAAAGACAATTCCATGGATAAGAAAATATTTGTGTTGAACGAACATAAGGTACAGCATAAGTCATCATGGCAATATCAAAGTCTTAGTATGAAATTTTTAGAAAGTCAATTAAAGGACTATTGTCAGCAGTGTTCTGTTTCCTTAAATGTGGAGCATTGTATACAATTTATAAAGGAAAATCGAGAGAAAAAAGAAAAAGAGGAACTTAAGATATATAGTATTTAAAACATTTATATATATTATATATAAATGTTAGCCGGTTATGATGTTCCATTTGGATTGGCAAATCACGAACCAAAACCCACAACTCATTCCTATGAACACAAACCCTATTGTTTTCCATTGTTTGATCAAGTGTTACTTGAACATGCCCTATGTGTGACCGGGGCATGGTGTCCGTCCAAACAAACGTTGAAACGAAATCCAAAGAAAGATAAACGAACCACGAAAAAGAAGCTACATTAAGAAGACGTTGTGGACGTAGAAGAATCCGTATACCGAGACCACAAAGTTTTATTAAAGGGGGCAAGAAGAGAATTTGCAAGATCATCGTCAGCTTTATTTGATTCTATTGTAGGCGTATGATTCAATGAATGCATGTAAGATTCGTCATTTGCATTTGGTTTAGGTTTCACCCCGTAACAATTGACTCCAAATTTCACATTTGGATTTGCAATATATCCCCCATTGATACCTGGTCTTCCGCAATCATGTTCATGACCAGGTATTTTTTTCAATTGGTTATAAATCGCTTTTTGCGTTGGATATAAGGCTAATTGATTCTTAGACCAGCCATAAGAACACCAATTTGCGCCATTGTCATATGCTTTTTCAATTTCGTCATAATTTGCCAATCGCGCATCATATTTTTCACACATCATGATCGCATCTTCGTAGGTATGTACGTTATTCGGAATATGAAACACTTCTTCGTCGCTCGAAGGTGTTGCTTCGCAAGAAACATCCGTACTAGAAACATCCGTTGTTGTTTGGGCGTTTACTTGAAGGTCCGTTAAACGGGAACTAAACAGATTCTCCATGCGGGTTTGAAAATCATAGTTGCTCGTGCTATAATTCACAATATTTATGTAAATGATGTATATTAACAAAACCCACAACACAATTTCTAAAAGAATAATAAAAATATTTTTCAAAGGTGACGAATTCTCATTGTTTCCATTACCCAACAAGAAAAAGATACCCACGTATATTGCAATCACGATTAATAACAGAACTACGAAAGATACTTTTGTATATTTAAGGGCATTGAATAATACATTGTCTTGCGTTCCTGGAATATAGGAATAGTCTTGTACACTTACTCCAAAATCAGAATTACTGACATCAGCCATTTTATTATATTATACTATTATTTATTATTTCTGCGATAAATGAAACAATAATTTTTATTTGTTATCAGTTTTGAAATCGCGATCTCCTTAACGGTTGTATCATTGAATTCGTACCATTTACCATCAAAACTCTTTATATAAGCAAAATAATGACCTCCTAGTATTGTACCACTATGATTTATGATACCAAACAACTCATAATTACATTTGCCTTTATAGGGAGAATCTGTATGTATGAATCTATTCAAATCTAACGTGTTTACATCGTAATGAATAATACGCAAGTTTTTTTTCATGTTCATATTCCATCTTTTTAATTGGACGATCAAATAAGGAGGACAGTTCATCAAGGTTTGTCTTTTAATAACGTCTTTGTAGATCTTTTCTTTATCATCGTAAAATTGATTATTATTAATTTCATTCATTTCCTCATTTGAAAAATGAACGTTAAGACAATTATCCATATCCAGTTTTGTCAATGCTAAATCGAAAATACAAAACGATTCATAATTAGAACTTAATCGTTTGTTTGACTTTTTATCAAATAGTTCTATCTTAATATAGGTGGAAAACAACATCTCCATGACCGTAAAACTATCCTTATGATGATTCTTCAAAAACGAACAAAAGGATGGTATATTTTTAAAAATATTGAGCTGATTGCGAAACAGATCCTCCTTATTTTTACATGATTGTAGTGCATCGTGAAATATTTCCATCATAAAATGTAAAAATTCCGTAGTGTCGTTTTGAGAAAATCCCACAAATTCGTCCTTTTTTTTCTCCTTTGAAATAAATTGTATAGAACGAATAAACCGATTCGGTGAAATCGTGACGTTTTTCTTCCACATTAGCTTCCATAAATCATTCCATTCTTTCAAAAAGGCAATATCCCGATTTGATAAATCAGAGTGTTGTTTTAGATAATGACTGATATATTCATTCATTTCAGGAATATGACTCAATACTTGCAAACCACTATTTATATAACAGGTATTTCCTAAATTAACAAGTCCAGTAAGTCCATTTCCTACATAAGATGAATAGTTCATTATACAATCTTATTGTTTTTTATTTAAATAAATATATAAAACAATACATAATGAACTATCAAGGACAACATTCATATTCAAATACAAATTACAACCGTCCATTTGTTGCATCGCGCAATCGGAACCGACGCTTTACGCAAACATCCCAAAACTTGAACCTTCATTTTCAAAATATTCATTTGCTCGCTCAAACCATTCAACAATTGAATCATACCATTCAATATTCTCAGCAATTGCTTTTACCCCCACCGCCCCAATTTACCCCTAACCAAGTGTACCCCCCACAAGGACAAGGAAACGTCGTGTTACAATTTGAAAGTCTATTTTCAACGAATCAACATAGAACCCCAGATGCAACCCAAGAATTATCGTATAATATATTACATGTAGATGAAGCCAATATACATGAAATAGATGTTTCCCAATCCAATTATCATTTGTACGATATTTCTGGATATTCTATCATTCCTCAACCCTTGAATGATATTTGCCCTATTACCCGTGAATCATTTGAACCAACCCAATCCGTATGTATGGTAGCACGTTGTAAGCACATTTTTAACAAACCTACTTTGATGATGTGGGTTGAAAATAACAATACATGTCCAAGTTGTCGGTGTGCAATACGAGATTAAAACATAAAATAACCTTTATTTATCATCTTTCAATTGATTCATAATTTCATTGAATTCATGACGCTTCGCTTGGTCGTGTAAGCAATCTTGTACTTCGTCTTCATTTTTACATAAGTAAAGGGGTTTCAATGGATTGTAGTACTTTTTGAATAAAGCAAAAAACATCCGAAACAGATTGTTTTCGTTTTGTAACACCGTAAATTGTAGTTTGTCAAGGATGATCTCCCGATGTTTTATGAAAACTTGGGCAAATTCGTCAAGTAAGGTGAAATTACTAGGAATATTTATTTCTTTCACCACAAAAACGAGATGTATATTTGAAACGTCTTTATGATAAAACGTATTCAACATCGCATCTATATCATTGATTAATTGAATCATTCGTAATTCGGTTATCGCATTTCCTTGGGAAGTTAAAATATAAAGCATTTTTTTATTTTCAATACGAACCTCTGTTTTGAACAATGGTTCAATAGACATATTATACAATGTATTATAGAATTGCTTTAAATTAAATCTGTTATGTTTAGTTTAAGGGGATAATCAATTGGATTCGTTTTCATAGAAATTATCTATTCTATTTTGACCATTTTTATTTTCAACGCCTCCGCAAGCCTGCGAATTGATATAGATTTCTCGTAGTAATTCCGTTGGGGCACAAGATCCATATTTGATTAGATTTTTGTGTTTCAAATAATTTTTCATGGTTTTTACCTTGCACTTTTTCATTTCAACCATATGTTCATCTATATTTTGCTTCATGACGTTGCTCTTTAAAAATACACCCACCTTTTTCTGGGTTACATTTTTACCTACTTTTAGTTTCTTAGATACATTTAATCTTAAGCTATTACTTTTTTTAGATGGATTCTCTTGATGTGGTTGACTTCGTTGTGTTTTTTGTTTCCATTGCCGATAGGTTGGTAAGGAAGAATTTTTCATGTTGCTATAAAGAGGTCGTTCGCCCACGGGGGATATGGGTATCGCTTCTGCTTCCTTTTCAGGCGCTTGAAACACAGAAGGAGTTGTAATAGAGGGTGGTGGGTTTACAAAGGATGGTGGTGGAGGAGCGCATACTTGAAAATCATCCAAAAGTATATTATTTTGCGTTTTGTTTTTTTTCTTTTGTATCGTGTCTATAAAAGATTGACTGACATGGTTGTGTAAAGGAACCGTCTCATTTGAAGTCTTTTTTTCCCTTTGTTTTTGCTTTTTATATTCCTTTAATTTCTGCAATAAAACTTCTTTTAGTTGCTGTGGTTTTACTTTTACAAGTTCCGCTTTTCTCTGTTGTTTTTTTTCCTTGGTTTGTTTTTTTTCCTTCTTGGAAGAATAGTTCAAAAAATTGTGGTCAATATTTATGGTTTTCTTATCTGCCATTTATATGCTATCTTATTTTTGTTTTCGTATTTTTACATATTGAATAAAATTGAATAAAATTGAATTAAATAAAACTCATGAAGGAACCTCAGATAAAATGGAGATAAACAACGAAGATACCTGGAATGTCATCGAAAGCTACTTCAAAAATAAACACCTACACCAATTGGTTAAACACCAAATTGAATCTTATAATGATTTTATTCAAAACCAAATGAAAAAAACCATTGACATGTTTAATCCATTGGTCATTCGTTCTTCCCAAGATTATATCAAAGAATTCAAAAAGTACCGACTTCAAATCATTATTACTTTTGAAAATATGTCATTGTTTCGCCCGGAAATCCATGAAAACAATGGAGCGACGAAACTCATGTTTCCCAACGATGCACGATTGCGAAATTTTACGTATAGTTCTAATCTTACCTTAGATATGAATATTGAATATATTATTTTCACAGGAGCATCTCTTGAAAAGGAAGAACGCAAACACATTAAACTCACCAAAATTCAATTTGGAAAAATACCTATTATGATCAAATCCACAATATGCACCTTAAAACAATATAACTTCTTGCACCACGAACAAACCGACGAATGTCGCATGGACCCAGGTGGATATTTTATTATCAATGGATCGGAAAAAACGTGCTTGGGTCAAGAAAAAGCGGCCGATAATAAAATATATGTGTTTAAAAATAAGAAAAATACAAAATGGAGCTACAACGCAGAAATGAGATGCGTTCCTTATTGGAAGGTCATTTCCCCCAAGCAAATTTATATGATGATTACAAGTAAACAAGAACAAATGGGGTATACGATTTATGTCACAATTCCCAAATTGAAAAAACCAGTACCATTGTTTCTATTGTTTCGGTGTCTTGGTATTAAAACAGATAAAGAAATTTGTCAATATATTTTGTTGGATTTGGAAAACGATAAAAATCAAAAAATGTTGAGCTTTTTGAAAGCCACGATTCAAATGAATCACGCATACATTGAATATGAGGATTGTATACAGTATTTGAAATCGTCTGTCATGTACACGCCCATCAACATGACTCCCGAGGAAGGGGAACGAAAAAAAACAGATTTTACACTTGATATTTTAAATCATGATCTTTTCCCCAATTGTAAAACAAAGAAAGAAAAAGTTCATTTGTTAGGATTCATGTGTTATAAACTCATTTCATGTTTCCTCGGTTACACAAAACCCGATGATCGCGATTCGTATGAAAATAAACGAATTGAATTAACGGGGTGTTTGTTGAATAATTTGTTTCGTAATTATTTCAATAAGGTAATCAAAGACATCCAAAAGCTGGTAATTCGGGAAATCAATACCGGTTCTTGGAAATCCAGTGAAGACTATACAAGTATTCTGACATTAACCAATATTTATAAGATTGTAAAATCATCTACAATAGAAAATGGGATAAAACGCGCATTGTCGACGGGTGACTTTGGTATCAAACAATTACATTCAAATCGCGTCGGTGTAGCGCAAGTATTGAACCGTTTAACATATGCGTCTACATTGAGTCATTCGCGTCGTATTAATACTCCTATTGACAAAACGGGTAAATTGGTTGAACCGCGAAAACTTCATAGTAGTACGTGGGGGTTCTTGTGTCCGGCGGAAACTCCAGAGGGTCAATCGGTAGGAGTTGTCAAAAATATCGCGTATATGGCGTGTATCACGGGATACAGTGATGCCAATTGTATTTATGACTACGTCATGCCTGAAATTACGAACATTAACGATGAAACAAAACCCATACAATATTTTCACAATAAAGTGAAGGTCATTTTCAATGGGCGATGGTTGGGTGTGACGGAACACCCCATTGAATTGTATCGATCCTTGAAAGAGAAGAAATACAAGGGATTCATTCATATTTATACATCAATTACATTCAATGTTTCAGAAAAAACGATATACATTTATAATGATTCGGGGCGATTGGTTCGTCCTGTATATAAAATGAAAAACAACAAACTAATGATTCATAAAGAGATTACGAATCAAATTCAAAAGGGGGAGCTGTCGTGGGATGATCTGTTGCTTGGAAATAAAATCGATGAATCCGTCATTGAATACATTGACAGCGAAGAACAAAAGTTTGGCATGGTCTGTATGGACATGAAGACAAACCAATCCAAATATAATTATACCCATTGTGAAATACATCCTAGTACCATTTTTGGAGTTCTTGCGTCGTGTATTCCTTTTCCAGAAAACAATCAATCGCCAAGAAATACGTATCAATGTGCCATGGGTAAGCAAGCCATCGGCATTTACGCTTCCAACTTTAATAAACGCATGGATAAAACCGCATACATTTTGAATTACCCCATGAAACCACTGGTAGAAACGCGTATCATGAACATGTTGAAAATCAGTAATCTTTCATCGGGTAATCAGGTGATTGTGGCGATTCTCACTCATAGTGGTTTCAATCAAGAAGATAGTATTTTATTCAATCGGGGTTCCGTGGATAGAGGATTATTTCATTCCACATTGTATCATACGGAAAAAGACGAAGACAAGAAGGTCAATGGGGAGGAAGAAATTCGTGGCAAGCCTAATAAAACCATCACCAAAAACATAAAATTTGGCAATTATGACAAGTTGGACGATAAGGGACTTATTCCTGAAAATACACTATTGGAAGACAAAGATATTTTCATAGGAGTTATGACAAGTATTAAAGGACATAAAAACGATAACAATAAAACCATCAAGTATACGGACAATAGTAAATCCTATAAAACCCACGAAGAGTGTTATATTGACAAAAATTATGTGAATCGCAATGGCGAAGGATATACGACGTGCAAGGTCCGCATTCGGTCGCATCGTGTTCCCGCAACGGGAAACAAGTTTTCAAGTCGTCACGGTCAAAAAGGAACAATTGGACACATTATCAATGAAGAAGACATGCCTTTTACAAAAGATGGAATTAAACCGGATTTGATCATCAATCCTCACGCAATTCCGTCTCGTATGACAATTGCGCAATTGAAGGAAACCATTCTTGGAAAAGTATTGTTGGAACTGGGAATTTATGGCGATGGAACTAGTTTTGGAACCTTGGACATTAAAACCATATGTCAAGAACTACAAAAACACAATTTTGAATCCAATGGAAATGAATTGTTATATGACGGCAAAACGGGGAAACAAATCGAAACCGCCGTATTTATTGGACCGGCCTATTATCAGTGTTTGAAGCACATGGTTGCGGATAAGCAACACAGTCGTTGTATTGGACCCATGGTGAATCTCACGCGTCAGCCCGCGGAAGGACGTAGTCGTGATGGTGGGTTGCGGTTTGGAGAAATGGAAAGAGATTGTATGATCTCTCACGGCGCGTCTCGCTTTACCAAAGATAGAATATACGATGTATCTGATAAATATAGCGTTCATATTTGCAATCACTGTGGATTGATTGTCCCTTATAACGAAGAAGAGAAAATACATTTGTGCAATGTATGTGAAAATCGCACGAACTTTTCATATGTAGAGATCCCCTATAGTTGTAAATTGTTGTTTCAAGAGTTGATCGCCATGAACGTGGTTCCTCGTATGATAACAAACAAAATGTAAACTTTAGAATAACGGAATATCGGAATATCGGAATATTGGAATATGATATTATCAAAAAATAGAGTACTATAGGATAAAATAATAAGTACTTCCTTTTATATATTGTTAAAATAGTTGAAGTTGTATTCTATGAAATATTCGTTTTGTTATTATTTGTTGAATATCCCCAAAACCCCCTATATGTATGATGTGAAACAATGTGGTGGTCTATTGCAAATTGTTCCTTCCTATTCTATATTTCAGTATCAAAAAGACCATGATATTTTTCATTATAACACCAAATTTAGAAGACAATTCAAAAACAAATATTTCAAGCCTTATTATGTGGACAATCATCACATTATTCCAAAACAGTTTCAGAATCATCCTTTGATACATGAAATCGGTTTTGATGTCGCGTGTAGTAAAAACATCCTCTTTTTACCCAACTCCTTTGCGAAAAGTATTTTAAAAAAGGAGGACTACTTGTATCATACTTCCCACCCCAAATACAATACTTTTGTCCATAAAGAACTACAACGCATTTCTTCCCAATCCACCACAGAGATGAAACAATATGAGTTTTTATTGTTTTTTACATATCTCCGCGATTGTATTATGAAAAAGGATCCATCTATAAAGAAGTTATTTTTACATTAGTATTTTGTACCAATCCGAAATGATAACAAAATTGTATTACATAAAACAGCAACACTTAATATTTTTCCATATCCAAATGTTTCATCTTTTTTATTCAAAATACATCGTTCTTCCACGATCCATAAAAGCTGAACCATAAAAATTAAAAATAAACAAACACTTAATATCTGTATATTACTAACAATGAATGGGCTTATAGCGAGCAATAGAAACAAGTTATAATGACAAAAATCAATTAAACATTGATTCTCGTAATACAGGCTATAAAAAAATATAAAATGAATACAAAACACGTTATATAAAAAGCAAATATCCATTATATTTAATGGGTTTTGTATCGCAATCATGAATAATGATACATCAAGACCCCCCGTAAGTATCGTTAATTTAAGATAATCATGATTTATCATATAATGATTTAAGGTATCATTATATCATATCTTTACATTCATAACACAATTGATTTTTTGTATTTAAAATTCAAACCAATCGTTTATATTACATGTATCTGATGTATCATTTAATATCAAGATATTCAGTTTATCTACATTGACAATCTCATCGTATTTTAGTTTCTCATTATTTATTTGATATTTTAATTTTTTAAAAAGATCACTTTCATTGTCTTCGGGAACATATTCTACATGTCCTGGCGTCAAATGTAATGTTATCTTTTTTTCTGGTTCCATTCCCAATGTACCCAGTATATGTTTAATTGATCTCGTCTCTGACTCCATTTTTTGTTTATTTTGATCTATGAGGATTATTTCAATCTTAAAATATATTGCAACCAATGGCCAAAAACACTTCCATACGGCCCCGTTATCTGCATGGAAACGTTCGTTTTTAAATTCATCAAATATATTTTTAACCCTAGTTGAAGATCGTTCATAAAATGTGGCAACATTCTCTTCTTCAAACAGTGAAGGAAATCTTGTATTGCCGCTGCGAAGTAACCGATATAAATCTATATGATTATTTAAATCATATTTATCTATTAAATCCCGATTTTTGCAATACAATGCGATCCATATTGATTCATAACCACATTTATTATTTGGGTTATGTTCATTCATTTTATAATTGAATGTTAATTTAAGTAAAATATTAATCAATTTTTTAAATATAGATCACAGTTTCACACTATATCCGTGTAATTTCTTTGCATTCATAACACAATTGAAGTTTTACTTTTTTCTTGTC
>TARA_B110000008_G_scaffold91750_2_pt1 | contig 18867 bp, 14 predicted proteins | sample TARA_B110000008 | Tara Oceans TARA_B110000008 (sample SAMEA4396496) | marine metagenome | biome: Westerlies Biome; feature: [DCM] deep chlorophyll maximum layer (ENVO:01000326); material: water (ENVO:00002006), including particulate matter (ENVO:01000060) such as... | depth 40 m
TTATAACCAAAATAATAGATATTTATTTATTATTTTTGTTTTATTGAGATGTCATGAGATATAAGACCGATGTTAAAGCAACGGTTCCTACTGCTATAGTAAAATACAATGTATCAATAAAATGGTACCGTTTTACATTTAACATAATAAATTCTACCATTGGTTTTAACAATACAAAAGGAATTATGGCAAATGTTAAAATAACAATAAATGCCATTCTGTCAACTTCATATTGTTTTTTGTAAATAAATAGTATAATAAGAACAGTAAATACTATCCAATATATTATCTCCAGGATACGGATGGCAGTCTTGTATTCATTTGTCATTTTATTGTAAAATATAGCGTTCCTGTAATCAATCTTCCCTTTTCTAATTCGTTCGCGTTTTTCTTTATCGAGATTCATATTACCATTAGCAACAATATCGCTCATTTTAGTATCATTTTTGCGTAACTTACCTGTATGACCTGCCATTTTTTTAATTGAGTTTAATTTATCGATTAAAATTTCTAATTCTTCATTGTACTTGTAAGACGTAATGTGTGATGTTCTATCGTTATCTTGAAATATTTCATCTTCATTTGGCCAATCTTTAGTCCAATCACACGTATCATTATCATAAGTCATACCCTCAATTGTTTTATTAAATAATTTATTCAATCCAATTGTATCAAACAAACCTACACTAGAAAGTTCTTCAGCGTCCTCGTCCTTTTGCTTTCTATAATTTGTAAACGATTCCAATATTTTTTGTCGTTCTTCTCTTTTAATTTCTAAATAATATTCTAAACCGCATCGTTTCGTATCTCCGATATCATTTAAATTGCAACCACCTTCTGTATAATAATCCATTTCGGCTTTTTTAATACGGGCGGGTAAAGTATCATACTCACCTTTTAATTTATAATATTTTGATTTTTTTTCTTCTATTTTTGTAGCCTGAATTGCCTTATCAATATTATTTATCATAGTCTCTTATACATTCATTAGAATAAAAATAACATTAACTTTTATTTTTTGTTAATATTGTTTAACAATTGTATTGAATATGCGTTTAATGTATAAAACTATAATTTGAACCATTCAACCGGTCCTCCTCTCCGCTTATAAATGATTCACATATTAAATTTTTAAATATGGATCCATTTTTTGATTTTGGCGGGATGCCTGTTCCTCCTGAATTAGTATCAAAACGCTGGTCGTACGATTGATCGAATTTATCATAATCGAATTTATTTCTTCGTAAATTATACATTACTTCGATAAATATATTATACACCATTACAGCAAATACAAATACAATTAATATTAAATATATACTATTTGGTATCATCGATACTTTGCTTTTTACAAATAGAAGTATATTAATGATTACCAAACCAAAGAAAATATATTTAAATATGGAAATATGTGAATTATATCTATCATATTCCCATTCACTTGCTTCTACTATACGTGTTTTATTTTCCTTTTCTTGTTTGATATTTTTAATATGATCTTCTAAATTTTTAGTTTTTTCTTCGAATATGCGTATAGTGGTTTTTTTATCTGCTATATTGTTTGCTGTATCGCGGTCTGTTACCGTAAGTCTATTACTATAATCATTTGCTAGTGTGTCTGTGGTATTCATCATTTTTTCCAATTCGTCACAAAATGCTTCACCACCATCGCAATCTTTATAGAATTCCTGCAATTTTCTATGAAATACTGTAAACGGATTATTTTCGTCCTTTTTTGATATGCAATTATTAGTATTTTCGTTTGTTGCGCTCATTTATATATATATAATAATTATAATTTATTCATTATAATTATAATACAATCAAATTAATCTTTACTAATTAATGAAGCAACTGTTACACCGGCTGCTATTGTTAAACCAGTCCATATCGCCAATTCAATATGTTTACTTGGAACTTTTGATTTCATATCTTCTAAAAAAGCATTAATTGTCGCATTGTTTTTTTCAGAATGAGACATTATGTTAAGTTTGTCATATAATCTTTTGTTTTTATCTACAATATTTTTCTGTTCACTCTCCATACGTTCAATTTCTTTAATTCCAGAGATGTGCTTATCAGTCAAATTATTCAGGAAATCCTGTAAATTTTTTTGTGGAGACACTCTAGTAATAATATTATCGATATAATCTTCTCTTACTTTTTTATATCGTATCAAAGGATTATATTTAACTTCGCAATTATAACAATCGACATTGTGTTGATTTTTCTCCCTTTCCCAACCATCTATATCATCTATTGTAACACCTTCACATTTTTTAATGCATTTATCCGTAAACCCTTCAACCGTTTCATCGCTTTTATATAAAAACTTATTTCTCTTCTTATTTTCTTCTCCTCGTTTTCGTTTATCTTCGTCCAAATATCTGCCATTTTTATTTCCCGTACATACAATTTTATTATTAATAACAGAACAATCTTTGCGCTTATAATTATTCATCCCCGCCGTACACGATTCTGCTAATTTATAAGGAGAATAATCTTTATAAAATTCATCATCGATATCTTCCTTGCTAGTTGTTTTAAACATAGAACAACTATTTACAGATTGATTTTCTAATTTTTTCCCTTCGAGACTTTCTTTATATTTATATGTTTCGTTCCATTCGCAAAATTCCCATTTAGCTGGAATAGTAACTTGTGTTCCTGGTACATCAATTACTGTCTTCCATTTTTGAGTACATGTCGTGCCACATTTCCCATATCTTGGAATTCTTATACATGTTGTTCTGGATATGGGCCATGGCAATCGCCAACACCGTTTTGAAGACCAACACCAGCCGTATTTTGTTTTACATCTTCGCGGTCCATCCTTAACTTTCTTATAAGTATGGAATGGTCTCCATTCTTTATAACTCGATTCTACTAATGTATCGCTTTTTTTTGGTATAGTTTTTTTGTATTCCTTCTTCCATTTATCGAACGGGACCGATATATCTTTATTTTTCTTCAATGTTATAATTCCAGGACCACTTGCTTTATCTTTTATTTCACATCCTAAATAACATGCGGTTCTTTCTTCATCTCCATACTGTTCATCGCAAAAATTATTACATGCTTTAAAAGCATCATCGGAATATGTTACGTTTTGTTTTACAATTTTACGATGTAAAACAGGCGCTTTTCTATCAATCTCATTTAATGGTTTTGCTTTAAGTGTATTTGCCTCTATAATAGTTACTTTATTAGACTTATTTTTTATAAAAGAAATCCCCTGTTTAGTAGTCATTTTATATATATAAATTTATAATATAATTTAAATTAAATTATAAATTGTTGAATTAACACATATCGCATTTACTGTTTGTTACTCATAGTTTTTATCATAAAATAAATTAAAATAATAGTTGATATTCCAATAGCACCATATTGTAGTTGTAACACAGTAATGTTTTTCATAAACTCGTCCTGAGAAAGATTTAATGCCTTTAATTTATCAGTATAATACTTACTTTCATTGACTAATTTATCATACGTATTTAATTTAGCACTTAATAAAATTGTTTCCTTGTTCTTATCAAATATATTTTCGACTGATCCTTGTTGGTCCATTATTTTTCCATTTAATTCCCTATATTTACGGTTTGCTTCAGCAAGTTTGGCAAATATATTTTGTTCTACGGGGTCTGTATATATTTTACATGTATCGCCACTTGTTGGGTCTATACTGTCTTCTACATACCGTATCAATTTATTACTGTTCTTAGGGGTTTGTTTTGGACATGTAGCACTATAATCAACATGGTTGGGTAAAAATGTATTTTCTCCGACACTATTTTCGTATAAGTAATACTCCCCACCCGCATTTTTAAAATATATTTTTCCCTCAAATTTAATATTCTCACCTTTTGTGTTTTTTTCTGTTTTACTTCCAAGTTTTTTCCGTTTTTCCCCCCAAACATCCATTATTTGTGCTTGTACTGCTTTTTGTTTTTTTAAGTCATCACCAGGGTCACAGCCCTTGAACACAAAATTCCCACTCTTACATTCAACTATGGCATTAGTAGGGTTTTTAGTGACATTACTATCTATGGGGTCCCAAACACACTTCGTGCGTGCTATTATTTCAGCAGAATTCTCAGTAACAGAAATGTTATCATTGTTGGGTGGTATTGAATAATTAGTGTTATCTGTGTATGTGTTATCAAGCACTTGACATGTTGTCATACCTTCTATTATTTTAGGTTTAAACAAAAATTTCATTTTATTTTTAATAAATTCATCTCCTTGCTTTAAATTACCCTTGTTTGAATTAAGTTCTACTATATTATTTAAAAGATGTTTAATTGGGTTCATATAAATACAATATAGAAGTTTATTTTTACATTAAGCTGTTTTTTTCAATGTTTTAACAATATAATAACCCATGAATCCAATTCCTAAAACATAATAAATTAAACTCATGGTTAGATTTGTATTTTCTTCGTATATATCTTTTTTTAATTGAGGACCTGAATTAAATGAGTTGTTATTTTCTAAATCCTGCCTTTTTTTTTCTAAAGCTTCTAATCCTGTTTCCTGTGTAACAGACAACGTATTAATTTGATCTATTTTACCTTGCAATTTGCCAATCTCAGTTTCAATTTCGCGTTTAAAAACGTCAATATCCTTTTTACTATCGTCAATATTACTTTCCTCAACTCCTATAAGAGATTTGTGATAATTGCATATGAGTCTTTCTCTTTCTTCTTTCATCTTTATTTCTTCTTCATCGGTATCTACTTTTAATTCTGTTGCCATTTATATAAAAATGTATAATATTATTATTATTATATATTTTTATTTATAAAATCCTTGGTGTATAAATTTATATTGTATCGATTGGATGTACCTATTATTGTAAACAAAATCTATAGTATTTTGTTGTAATAGATGTAGGACTAGAACGAGTAATCTCGCATAATTCTCCTGGTCTCAATCCAATCGCTTGTGCTACAGGATCAAATCGACTGATTTCAGGCATTTCAGAATCTCTGGTAATATTGTATTTTGAATAAATGTCGTCTTTTTCCTTACTGGTTAATACACGATGCGGGGGAACGTTAACATGCTTTAAAATATTAAATAGGTACTGTTTCATAAAATAAATGTTTACAAAACATTTTTCGTTGTTAAGCAACATTTTCATATATTTTACTAATGTGTCATTTGGTTTGTGTTTTGTAAATATAATCAATTCGTCGTCTTTATCTAATATTTCTTCTGTTTCAAACAACGCCTCCTGGTACATGCAAACATTTTTAACGTTTAATTTTTTTAGAATATGGTACTTTATATATATTTTTTTACCATTTGTTTTATGATTAACAAGCATATCCAACTGCTCGTTCGTACACATCGCCTGAATTTCATTTATACTAAAATCATTCCATTCGTCTATATCATATCCACGGGAATCGAGTAATTCAAGAAGAATTTTTCTCGACTTATAAATATTTGAAGTTGTTAAACTATTTTCTTTAATGGTCGCCATTATCTAAAATATAATGATATTTATTTATATTTTAGATATATCAATTTTATTATTTATTATTTAATATTTTATTATTTTACTATTTTACTATTTTACAAAATTAGTTATTTAATTCTAGTTATATATCAATTTTGATACCCTTTTTAACTCCATCATCCGATGATTGGTTTTCTCCATTATTATCTTCGTCTTTTTTATCATCGTCTGGTATAGACAAAATGTCTAAATCTTTATCGTCTAAATCACCTTCATTAATAATTGTAATTTTTTCTTTTACTTCTTCGTCACGTTGGTCGTCATCTGAATCCTCGTAATCTTCTTCTTCTAAATCAGCGCTGTTAAATGGCGCTTGAATAGTAGGGATGATACTTTGTTCTGGAACATTAGTGGATTGAATAGGCGTTGTTTCTGTACTGTTTGATTCGTTGGAAAACGGGTCGTAATCGTATTCATTTATTCGCTTATTGTATTCTTCCTTTTTTTCCGATTCATTTGTGTCGGGTGAAAATGGATTATATGAAGGAGATTTGGGGGAATCAGGTGATTGTTGCGGTGTTTTATTTACAAGAGCATTTAATTCTTCCTTTGTGGGTAGATTTAATTTAATATCATCCCATTCTCCATCATTATACGTATTAACATATTTATCACCTTCAGGTTGCTCTGCGTTTGGAGTAACAATTTGTTTTGGACCTTCTTTTTCTATAAGAGTATTAATTTCTTTGAAATAATTATCTTTCTCCGATTCTAATATTCGTTTTTTATTTTCATTCGCAACTTCACTTAAATCATTAAATTTAGTCAATCTAACAATATTATCGCTTTGTTGTAGCGTAGTTAAAGCGTCCACGTTGGCTTCTGTTATAATCCTCAATTGAACGTTCATTGCCTGTAATTCTTGCATCAATAATTTAAAGGCATATGGTACTCTTACAACGCTGAAGTCTTTACCGAATTTACTTACATTTTTAATATTTATCTCGTTATTAACATTTGTTACAAATTTAACAGGCCCATCTACAAATGGACTTAAAAATAAGTTGTTTTTCTCATTGTAAATAGCAATTGTACCACTTTTATTACAGATTGCCATATAAAATTCATCGCCGCGAACCATCATAGACTCATTTAAAAAATAATTCAACCCATGTGCGATAACACAATCACGGTCCATCTCACCAACACGTAATCCGCCATTATTCGCCCGTCCTTGAACCGTTTGACGAGTCAATACAGTACGTGGTCCTGTAGCGCGATAATTTATCTTATCCTTTGGCATATGTTTCAGTCTTAAATAATACGTTGGTCCAAAATATATTTCAGTTTCAAGTTGTTCGCCTGTCATTCCATTGTACAAAATTTCATTTCCAGATGAATGATAGCCTGATTCGACCAACGCCTTCCCAAATAATTCATGTTTTGGACCTTTTTGCATAAAAGCAGTACAATTACCGAACCCTCCATAAATGGCGGCGGTTTTGCTAGTAATAGTTTCAACCAAATGCCCTATTGTCATACGACTTGGCATCGCATGTGGATTCACGATAATATCAGGACGAATGCCATTTGCTGTAGTAGGCATGTCTTTCTCATCTAGAATTATTCCAATAGTACCTTTTTGCCCTGCTCTACTACAGAACTTATCACCTATGGCTGGTATTCGTTCTCCTCTTATTCTTACCTTTGCTATTCTCTTACCTTCCTCTCCTCTAGTTATAAATGATTTGTCTACATAACCAACCTGTCCTTTTTTTGGAGTAACCGAATCATCGCGGTAACTACCTTCGTCATTACCAGTTAATGGTGTTGTTTTTCCTATTACAATCGTTTTTTCGGTTACCTCTTCATTTTCTCTAATCAAACCAGTAGTTTTATCCAATTTAGAATAATCGTATCCAGGTTTTAAATCCATTACGTTGTTGTCTTCGATATTCATAAATCGTTTATCGATAACAGCGTTGCCTACATTTTTAGTTTCTTCGTGATCTTCGTACATGTTGTAATACGTTGTTCGAAACATACCTCTATCCAACGAACCCTTGTTTACAATAACCGCATCTTCCACATTAAATCCGCTGTAGCACATTACAGCAACAATCGCATTTTCTCCGTATGGATGTTGCTCTTTTGTGGCATAATCCAAATATTTACTTTTTGTCAATGGTATCTGTCCGTAATTTAATAAATAAGACGTTTTATCGATTCTATTCCTAAAATTGCTATGAAACATAGACACGCCTTGTTTCGCTTGTCCGCAAGAAAACGCATTTCTAGGATATGGATTATTTTCAGGAAATATTATTTGGTTCGCCATTATTCCTAGAATAAGAGAAGGGTCTATTTCTTCGTGTGTTATTCTATTTTTCACATAATTATCGCGGGATGTAGTTGATTTGGCAATAAAATTACCTTCGCATTCAATAGTGTCTATATATTCAATTACAGCGGATTGTTTTTTAAGTAGACTATTTGGCGCGTTGTTTGCTTCCATCGGTTTGTAATTTCCAAACCCGGATGTGATTTGTTCGAATGATATTTTTTTATTATCAAATCGCTCTTTTACATCAGGACGTTCGTAACTTAATACGTTGTTACTATGCATATAGTATAGTGGACGACAAGGACGTCCTGAATCCGTCCATATAATAATTTCGTTTCTCTTTGTGTTGAATGAAATACTGGTATAAATATCAATAATAGCATTTCGTTTCATCAATCGTAATTTTTCTACTATTTTCAAAGGAAAATGTGCTGATCCTACCCATGCCCCATTTACAAAAACCTTACTTAAGGACGACAACTCTTTATAACTACATTCTCCTAATATTTTCATACCCAATCCTCTTATTATTTTAATATATGGCTTTCCACTTGTTCCGCTAGTAATAATAGTTGAAGTAGATAAATGTTTATGCAACCCGACGTTTCCACCATCGGGTGAATGAAGAGGACATAAATATCCCCACTGTGTAGCATGAAGAAGTCGTGGGGCAACAATTTTAGCACCGTCAGCAGCCAACGGTAAATTTGTTTTTCTTAATTGACATAAAGCAGAAAAAAAGGACAGCCGATTTAATCCCTGTACCAATCCCAACCGTTTGGTGTGTTCTTCTGCTCCCCAATTTCCCTTGAACCCTTTACGAAATCCTTCTTCCACAATTCGTTTGGCAAACATTTCATTCGTGTTATTTAAAATAAGATTCTTAAAATCCATTCCATGGTACGTTTCGCCGTTTACAGATTCATAAAAAAATTTAGAATCAATGTATAAATTAATTGCTTTTAATTGTTTGGTATAGTACTCCTTGAATAATTGAGAAATCAGTGTTCCGGCGATTTCAATACGTTTGTATCCATAACTATCTCTATCGGTTGGTTTTTCATTTTTATTTACAACAAGCAATAATTTTTTTACAATATATCCTAAATAGATAGCCTTATCTTTAAAGTTTAATTCACCAATATGAGGGATAAAATAAGAAGACAGCATGTCTAATACATGACTCACAGTTTTGTGTTTCATTAATTCAGCAATAAATTTTATCGCTTGTGTTTGTGTAAAAATCTTTCCAGCGTGGTGTATGGATGGTCGAAAATATTCTACCAAATAGTCGTACTTTTCCATATCCAATAAACACGTTTCTATAATTTCTTTATCGGATACTACTCCCAAGGCACGCATTACAATAAATAACGGCACCGGTTTTCTTACGTTTGGTATATTTACCACGATTTGATTATTTGAACTAGTTGGCTGAGGTGCAACCATTCTCACGGATAGTGTACGTATTGGTTTGGAAGAATCCTCTGAAACAGACCGTATTTCAGCAGCGTGACTATAATATTCGCTATAATTATCTTTTACATACAATATATTGTCTGCTCTTCCTTCTTGACTCATTATTACTTTTTCTTTACCGTCAACGATAAAATATCCACCGATATCATTCCTACACTCTCCTAAGTTATTTCGTGCTTCTGGTTCCAATCCTCTTAACAAACAAAGGTTGGATTGAATCATAATTGGGAAACGTCCCAAAAATATTTTTTCCAATGTTATCGTTTCTTCATGGACGTCATATTTTAAGGGAATTCCAGGATATTTATCATTCGTGCTTCTAAGATTATTGTCACCGCTTTTATTATCAATTAAAATCGTATAATCGATGACAACATCATAATGAATAGTAAACGAATATGTCATATTTCGTATCCTTGCTTCATTTGGATACATATAATGCTGTCGTTCACCGTCTTCATCCTTATCAAAAATAATTGGTTTTCCATAGTAAATTCGATCCGCATTTTTTCCACCGAAATAAATGTTGGCTTTGTGTTTAAAGACCTTATGTTTATCGTCCTTTGTTCGATAGAACTTCATAGGGTTTTGATTTTTAAAAACTTCTTTGATACCGTTATCAAAAAAATTGTTATATGAATCTAAATGATGTTTTGTTAGAAAATTTGTATTTTCTTTAAACATTTTATCTATAATTGTCCATGAAATAGAATCCATACTTATATATTATCTATAATGAATTTTTTAGATTATTATTTTAAGTTATTATTTTAAGTTATTATTTTAAGAGTATTAAAATAATAATTTTTAAGATCAATAAATACCGTTAACACGTTACTGTAACAATAAAAACACCATACCAATCATGACAAACATCCCGACTATTGGTAAAAGAACAAGCAACCATGAAATGCCACTAAATCCCTTTTTACATAATAAATTAAGAAGCCACGTCCATAGGATAATATACAATACTTTTACAGCAAAAAATGCTAAATTATGACACGGAGTTTTTACAACCATATCTCCAACACGATATACCGTATTGTCTTCACAATTCTGTATCAAAATAGAAATAACTGCTACAAGTGAAATTGCTAAATACAATTGAGCTGGAGTACATATTTTATTAAACACTTTGATGATATTCATATATATTAATAGTGTATATTATTTCTATTTAATTTACATCAGTGTTTTTTGAATTATCATGTATGGTCTTTACATCAATAGGTTCAGGGAATTTAATAAGTGATTTTTCCATGGTAGGATGAATCGTTGGGTTGGCAGACATTGCCTTGTCATTTCCTGTTGCAACATTCATTATATTTTTAGAAGCGTTAATGATATGGTTTTTAAACAAGGACGCATCTCCTAAACCCAACGTCTCTAATACACTACCACCGCTTTGGTATGGCGTTGGAATACTAGAGTTTAAGTTGGTAGATGCGGGGTATTGTTGTTGAGGGGTAGCATTGTACTTGTAACCGGTTATTTTCTCTCCCATATTTGAACCACAACCTCCTTTCATTTTGAGTTTAAGATTTTTCTTATTTCGTTTTCTTGTTTTCTTTCCCTTCTTCTTGTTTTTTTTGCCTTTTGGACCACGTTTCTTTGTTTTCGTTCGAGATTTACTCTTTTTTTGCTTTGTACTTTTTACGGTTGATTTTTTTTTAAAGGTTTTTACCTTTTTGTATTTATTAAAACTAACGCGCTTTGTTTGTTTTTTAAATAATTGTCTTTTTTTTAATATTGATTTAACCATTTATATATAAAAATAGATATAAAAATGTGTTATAAAATAATAATTTAGTTCGTAATGTCAATTGTTGAAGTTAATGGATGTCGATATGAGTAAGCATATGCCTTCTACAGCATATTTTATTTAAATGAAGTTCATCCATTACCTCTCCTTCTGGTGTTTTTTTTAGATTATTTTTTGTCATATAAATAACCTCGTTTACATCTAACTTTCTGGACGTTTTAATTTCATTTACTCGCTGAGTATAGTATAAATATTTGTCCGCCAATACTTTTCCACACGTAAAACACTTAATAGGTATAATCATTCTTATTAATATAATAACATATTAATAATATTTTTAAATCAATTTAGTGCCAAAACTAATTTTCCATTTTAAATTTTTTATTCATGTAATAGTATTCATCGTACTTGTTGTTCTGTTCGTCTTCTCTAATAACAGGACCGTTTTCGTCTCCTTCAACGCAACTTTGATTATGTTCGTTTTTTACCCATACACAACAATTCACACTATTGCATCCTGATCGTTTGCCCTTCCCCATATTCGAACACATTTTTTCTAAATCATCTTGTTCGCACAATTTATTACTCATCCCTTCGTATACAATTTCAACTGTTTTAGCTGATTTTTTTTTCTTATTGCGTCCATTTATATCTTCAAATGTCATCCCGTACATTGATAATGTAAGCAACAATACAATAAGAAGGGCAATTCCGACTACTATCTCAGCCCAATTACTCCTTATAGATTGATTTATAGAATTAAAAATGTTATTCATATATGATATATTTACATTTTATTGTTTTTATTTTATTGTGATTGTTTTATTACTTACCTTATGTTTATTTGGGTTCCTCTATCAATACCATTCCTTTGGAAGTTTTTGTTTTTCTATGGATAATTTTGTTTCTCGTTATATTTAAGTGGCACGTTTTACATATTGGAATTAAATTCGATGGATGGTTTTTATGAAACCATTTATTTTTAAAAAATCCATTCACATCCGTATATTCCTGTGGATTTAAATGGTGTATATCTTCTGCTATGTTTGTACATCCTTGTATTCCGCATTTATTTTTTACTATGTTTGAATTGTACCTACTAGTTGATTTTGTCAGTACAGATTGTTCATTGATAGCGATTCTAATCTTGTATGCTAAATCAATAAAATCTCTTGGCATATTAAGTGATTTACATACTTCTAATCCATACATTCCTTCGCCTGGACCATCTTCCAATTTTCTATTATACACCAACATATCTTCGGATTGATTGTATTGGACCGACATATGATACATAATCAAATTCTTGTTTAATAAATCCTTTATTTCAGATATGTTAACAAGTTCGTGAAAATGTGTTGCAAAAATAAAGGATGATTTTTTATTAGAAAGTGAATTAACACCGCTGGCAAAAATAGATAATGCCGAATAAATTTCTGTTCCAGAACACAATTCATCACCCAACACCAAACTATTTTTACAACAATTCGTTAGTATAGTTGTTAACTCGCACATTTCAACAGCAAACGTGCTAAGACCTTTAAAAATGTTATCGTTTCCTAAAATTCGTGTAAAAATGCTTTTATACGGTAAATATGTGAATTTGCTACAAGGAACATACATTCCTGATTGTGCCAATATCATCGATATACCAATAGATTTAATCAAACTCGATTTTCCTACAGCATTTGTTCCATACAATAAAATACCGTTTTTATCCGTTTCAAGCGATATATCGTTTGGAACATATGCCTCGTCAACACTAAGGTGTTCTATCAATGCGTGTCTAATGTCTCGAGCATTAAAATAAGATACACCTTCGTATTTATCTACTATCTCAGGTTTACAATAATTGTATTTGATAGCCAAGTGTGTTTTTGTAAATAATATATCAACACACGATATGTACTCTATTATATTTATAAAATGTGTATCATACTGTTTTAATGTTTCATTGAACTTGTTGAAATAAATTTTAATTAAATCCTTCATATTACTAGCATCCTGCATCATACAATTATAAAGATTAGTTAACAAAGGACTCATTATTTTTTTATTTCCTGATACTCCTGTTCCATATTTGAAATTATGTAAATCCAACTCAAACACAATCTTACTTCCATCGTATTCAGATATAAAATCCAAATAAAGATTTTTTTTCTTACCACCTGGTATATATTTATTTAAATAATCCGTAATGGTTTTTTTTAATTTTTCACATCGTTTTGATGTCAATTGTAAATAAATCTCATGTTTTTTTGTTGAATGCTTTGTAATTGGTTCTTTTATTAAGTTTGAAATAAAATCCTGTATTGTTTTTAACTGTTGACGATGTTCTATTTGTTTTTTCTCAGCAACGTCCAAATCTTCGTATAGACCCTTCTTAAAAATATTTACAATTTGTTTTGGGTCTTCATTGCAGTTGTCTATTATTAATGTATTATTAAATAAAGTAATCATTTCGGTTATGTCATTGATAAGTATATCATTTGTTGTATCTGACGATTCCTTGTAGACGTGGTTGTGTTTGTTTCTTTCTTCCAGATAACTTTTAATGGTTTTGTCCTTGTGTATAGTTTCATAAATTTTCAAGAAAGCGTCAAATGAATAATATATCAATGGCAATTCCGACCTTTCCATTACATTTAATACTATCTTTCGGTATAACTTTTCTACATCACGAATATTATTGAAATCTTTTCTATATTCTAAAATAGTTTTGGGAGAGATATTTTCGTTAACATATTCCATAATTTGGTATTCATTGTTTAAATAGTCAACATCAGTAGATGGGTGTAGAATTAGATCCTTCAGCCTTCGTTTACCCATAGAAGTTTTACATCGATTCATCATATTCAATACGGATGAAAATTTATTGTTTACAGACTGTCCCGTGTCAATGATGTTTAATTGTTTTAAACAGTGTGTTGCCATATACACATTATCACTTGTTTTTTCATAAACAGGTTCATTTATATGTTTAAGTAATTCCTTATTGTGTTGGGTTATAAAATTAAGAAGAAAACAATACGCGTTGGCGCTGTGAATATAAACATCCATTTGTGTATTTTTCATAAAAAAGTTATAATCCGTAATATCAAATACACCGTTCATTATTTCTTTTTGAAAAACAGACTTTTCGCATCGTTTTGCCTGTTTACTAAGGTCGTCGTTGTCTAACAAGGATATTGTGTGGACTTTATCAGACGATAGTCCTATAAAATTAATTATTTCGTTTATTTTATGTGGTTTTTCATAATTATGGATAAAAATAGTTTCACTAGGATTGTATATAGATATAAAGCGGTCCAATTCATCAAATGCGGTTGAATTGTGGATATTGTTATTTTCATATCGAAATTCAAACAATTTTGATTTACTAGTAAAGTTATCAATAATCGCAATACCACAATGAAAATAAGGCAGTTTATTAAAACAATTAGATGCAAACTGTTCTATCCAAATAACACAACAATGATTGGATATCTTTCTGTACGACGATTCAATATTTGTACTTGGAGAGAATACGCCCTTTTCTCGACGTATTTTTTTAGTTTTATTTTTCACCCTCTCTTCTCCATATTCTTCCCAAACAGCAACAGTATATCCTTCGTCCAGTAATTGAGGGATATATTTTTGAAGAGGTTTACAAATTGTATATCCAGCCATTTCCAATTCATAATTTTGATAATTGCTTTTTCTAGCAATTTGACACCCTAAAATTCTTGAAAATTCCAACAAATGTGTGCTTGTAATATTGTTTTTCTTCAATCCATAAACTTCATAAAAATTACCACATTGCCACAATAACAAGGTTTTACCACCGAAACGTTTTTTATAATCTTCAAATCTATTAAAATATTCACTTAACATTGGGGCTTCAGATTTCTTAGACATTTACTTATATTTACATTAAATAATGTGAATTTCTATTTAAATGATTTAATTATATAATTTAAATGATTTGATTTGTTGGGTCGATTAAACATCCAAATAGTTATGAAGCAACGTGTCTACATTTTTATTATAAATATCGCCTGCCAGAAAGGAGTTTTCATACATACTACGAATAATATGCTCTGGTGCTGTAGACCCAATCTTAATTAAGTTATGCTTTCTTAAGTAGGTTTTTATCTTGCTTAAAGGACGTTTTTTAAGGGTATTCGTATCTTTTAATATCTTCTTTCTTGTTTTTTGATTTTTTATTAGAACACCTACTTTACCATTCTTTTTTCCTAGATGAATAAACCGTTTTGTAGTCGTTTTAAGTTGCTTCATCCGTTTCAACGTTTTTCCAGGTTTAAGTATACTAGACACAAACGAAGTTGTTACAGGAGGGTTAACTTGTTGTTTTAATTGATTTAATTTTTGTTTACGATCGAAGAAAGAATCTGTGTGTATAGATACACCATTCTCTACATTGAGATTATCTATAAATAGGTTTGGTTTATTTATTGGGTCAGATGGTTTTTTTAAGGTTTTATTATAAGTAGAAAACAACGGTTTTCGACCGTGTTTTAATATACCATAAGGAGGGTCTGGTTTCGAATTATTTACGATATAAGCGTTTGGTTGCGGCATGGAATTTACAGACGACGGAGTTTGAATTAATGGTGTATTTAACGCTTGTTGAAATGACGTTGGTGGTGTATTTATTTTAATTGGTACCATTTGTACTTGTCCTGTTTGAAATTGTTGTTGCGGTTGTTGTATGGGTTGTATAGCAAATTGTTGCATAGGAACTTGTTGCATAGGAACTTGTTGTAATTGAGTTTGTTGTAATTGTTCGCGATGCAATCGACGGGCTAATTTTCTCTCCCTTCTTTTTTCCTTTCTAGACTTGTGTTTGCTGGATAAATTTTGAAGATAGTTTAAACTACTATTTAAATCATTTTCAAATTCTTCACCATTATCTTTTACACCCTTCGTCTGTTTTTCCATTTCTTTGTTTTTCTGTTTGTGTTCTTTTATTTTACTTATTAACTTCATTTTGAGTTGTTTATTTTCTTTTTTTTCCATATTTCGCGCCGATTGTGCCCTCTTTTTTTTATTTCTTTTTAATGTTTTAGAACCGCCCATTTTAAAAAATTCAGGATTTACAGATATTTTTTTAGTAGCCATATGATTTAATTATTAACACAAATTAATAATTAAATTTAAACTTATCGTTTATATTTCATTTATAAATACATATTTACCAACGGGTTCTCATTACTCTCTACTCTAGATTTAACCTCCTCATTTTTTAAATATAATTTAAATCCCTTTTTAATATCCTTAAGTGTGATCTTACGTTTTTCATCTTCAGACAAACAAAATACTCTTCTACTATGAGCGATTTTAACCTTAGAAAGCAACGTTTCCATATCTCTCCCAAAATATTTAAAGTATTTTGTGTGTTTCTCAAACCATGAGTTAGGAATCTTATTAATACTCCACCCACAATCGTTGACCTTTTTATTAAAAATAAGTTGTAATTCCTTTGAATTGTAATCATTAATTTTAAACCTCCAAATAAATCTAGAATCCAACCCTTGATTATAAGAAAAAAAACATTTTTTTAAATCTTCTTCATAACCAGCGATGATTACCATTAATTCATGTTTATGGTTACTTAATGCTTCACACAACGTATCGATACACTCTTTTGCAAAGGAGTCTTTCTTTTCTACATTCCCCAAAGCATATGCTTCATCGATAAAAAGTACTCCTCCTATGGCACTTTTTATAACTTCTGTTGTTTTTATCGCGGTTTGTCCTAAATACCCCGCTATTAGGTCTGTTCTAGTTACCTTTTTAAACACCTTGTTTTTTAAAATACCTAATTTGGAGTAAATACCGCCTATTATATGGGCGGTTTCTGTTTTACCAGTTCCAGGTGGTCCGTAAATAACAGTATGCATGAATTCGTTGTTTATATTTTCCTTTTTATGGATGTGTAATTTTTGTATAAAATACAAAATTTGATCTAAAATGTTTTCTTTTAAATTATGCATTCCTATCATATCATTTAAACGCACGATATCAGGGCGTATTAAATGTATCGCCTCCATATCAATATTATACTCTATCATAGGCGATAAAGGATAATCATCTGCTAATTTAATCAAATCTCCAATGTTATTCAACGTTATTTTAATATCTACCTTCTTCTTTTTAACAACTACAGGTTTTGGGATAGTGGACGATAGGCGCAGAAACGAATGTTGTTTCAACGAAAAATCCTTATAGGTTTGATTTATATCTAAAAGAGTATTGGTTAATGTTTTATCGTTCTGTCTTTTGATATTGTTATAATTTGTATCATACGAATTTAAATAATAAGACAGGCGTTTTTTATTATTAAAATTTGCCGTTACGTTTGTATTTAAATTTTCATTTTTATTCATTATAAAATAAGTATCGTTGTGTTTAATATTTTCTAAAAAAACATCTTCTTTTTTTTTATTCAAAGACTGATCTTTTACTAAAAAATTATTATAGGATTGATCTATTAAATGTGTTTTTTTAGATGTTATTTTTAAAATTTCATCAAATTCACGACACATGTCATCAATTATTTCTTCAACACTTTTTACAACACCATCATGTAGGCGGTTTTCCTCTTTAAAATTTATTAAGTCTGTAAACGTATTTTTAAATAGGATATTCTTGGAAATGTCGATAATATCGTCTTTTTTATTACTATTTTCATTTATACTATCATTTTTATTTGGCGATTTATTATTATTTTCATTCATATATATTTGATATAGAATAATCTTTGCTAATTTTTTAATGATATTACATATTCAACGCTAATTAGAGTATAAGAAATAGAAGTGATTCATTAATGGATAAAATTGAAAAGCATTAATATTTTTTTGTATATCTGAAAAAATACAATATGGACGATCGCGACGAATATAACGAAACGAATTGGAAAGTTATTGAGAGTTATTTTAAGAATGACCATTTGGGTAAATTGGTTAGGCATCAATTAGAATCATACAATCATTTTATTGATGAAGACCTAATTAACACTATTAATATGTTTAATCCTGTTACAATACGTTCAGAAAATGACAAGGATTTAAAAACAGGGTTGTATAAATTGGAAATTACAATTACGTTTTCCAATTTTCAAATGTATCGCCCTGAGATACATGAAAATAATGGAGCTACGAAAATAATGTTTCCGCAAGAGGCCAGATTGCGGAATTTTACATATGCTTCAACAATGACGTTGGACCTTAATATGGAAATAAGGGTACGTTATGGTGAAAATCTACAGCAAATAGAAACTCACTTTAAAAAACTCCCAAAAATCCATATTGGAAAAATGCCAATTATGCTTAAATCAAAAATTTGCGTGTTAACCCAATACAAACACCTTCATACTGATTTAGTAGGAGAGTGCCGTTTCGATCCAGGAGGTTATTTCATTATTAGTGGGTCTGAAAAAACAATACTAGCACAAGAAAGAGCATGTGAAAATAAGGTGATGTGTTTCAATATTAAGAAAAACAATAACAAGTGGTCGTGGCTTGCAGAAATCAAATCTATACCAAAGGACAAATGTATATCGCCCAAACAGATAAACATGATGATAGCGGCAAAAAGCAACGGTACAGGACATACTATATATATTCAAATCCCTAGAATCAAACAACCTATTCCCTTGTTTATCTTATTTCGAGCGTTGGGTATCATGTCCGACAAAGAAATTTGCGAATACATTGTATTGAATATTGCAGATTCACGAAAAACAAAATTAATTTATTCACTTAAGGCTTCTATTATGGAAGCGAGTGAATGTATTACTCAAGA
>TARA_B110000008_G_scaffold234763_1_pt1 | contig 18866 bp, 18 predicted proteins | sample TARA_B110000008 | Tara Oceans TARA_B110000008 (sample SAMEA4396496) | marine metagenome | biome: Westerlies Biome; feature: [DCM] deep chlorophyll maximum layer (ENVO:01000326); material: water (ENVO:00002006), including particulate matter (ENVO:01000060) such as... | depth 40 m
TTCTATGTTTGTTTATTATTGATGTATATCTTTCTATATCTATGTTTCTATATTATATTGTGTATAGTATGGTGTGTAGTATATTTTAACATTGTAATAATACAATATGGACACGTGTCCATATTGTTTTTAGAATAATTATATTCATTGGAAATTAAGGTATTTTTAACATACATATATTATAACAACCTCTAACTGAAAAAAGATAAAAACATAGATATAGAAAGATATACATCAATAATAAACAAACATAGAAACAAATATACAAACAAATATACATAGAAACATGACGAAACGTAAACGCTTGTACACTGAGTTGGATATATTCCAGCGATGTTTTGGTAAAGTATGTAGTATGAAAGAAACATACAAAGTAAAATTTGAAAACGAAATTCTAGAATTTGAAAATATTATAGCACCTGTTATTTTTTACCAAAAAAATGCATACAAATTTATGTATGAAAAGAAAGATGGTAAGTTGGCAAGAAGAGTTATAGCAACAAAAGATAATAAACTAGATCCTTTCCATCGAAAAAAAGCATTTTCAGATAAACGAAATCATACGTGGATATTGCAAAGCATTGATGGAATAGATAATGATATTTACTTTAAACAGTATGGGAAAATTATACCAATTTCCGACAACATATGCAAACACGTTAATAAAAATCATGCATGTGATAAATGTAAATTTATATGGGGAAAGGTAACATTTAAAAAGGGATGATACTATATACTAGTTAAGTATTTTAATAGATATGGCAAAAAAAAGGAAAAAACGTTCAAGGTCTAGCTCTGGATCAAGTTCTAGTTCAAGTTCTAGTTCAAGCTTTAATAATAGACCAACAAAAAAATATCATTTAATTCAGGAAAATGATATATTGGAATCTGGATCAAAACGAAAACTACAAAATTTACTTGGAGAGTACAATAAATTGGGTATGGAAAAATTGAACATAGTAGATGATAATGAATATCAAATGATCAAACGTCGTAAATTGATTACAAAACAAAATATAGATTATGAAAAAGCAAAAGAAAAAGATAAAGAGAAAGAAAAACTTATGCAAATGAAAGAAGATTTTAAAGACCCAATTAAAAGAAGAGAGATTATTTACAACAGTTATCAGAAGCATCTAAAATTAAAATAATTACTATATATGATTTTTGTAGGTGTTGTAATAGAAATAATGTTTTATATTATTCGATCATATAGACAATCATGGGTACTTTTAGTTTCTGGTTTATTAGCAGCATTATATGTCTACCTTAAAGAAAATGTAGATGATTGGCCTTCTTTTTTAGATGGCAGTGTAGAAATTGTAGTAGCAGCTGCAAGTGGTTTATTAGGATTCATACTATCTTTCAATTTAAATATGGCATTAGATAAGAACGCAACTGGTAATGCCAACTTTAATGCATTTTGTGGTGATGTCTTAGCGTTTGGTATGTTTGTTTGTAGTCTTACTATTGATGAAGGAGTTGACAAAGACAAATTTGAAAAATCAAAGAAAAACATTAGAGACTTACTCCTCGCCGCACCACAAATATGTAAATACACTTTTCGAGGTGGTGTGAAAGTTGATTTGATACCAGTAAAGTTAAAAGAGAGAAATTCAAACGGTGACAGAATGTCAATTAAATTGTACGAAAAAAATAAAGCAATGTATTGTTTAATAAAGGAATATCAAGATATTGGTGTCATGGAAAGTTTGATGCTTGCATTAGGTAACGAAACTCAAAATCTTACCGCTATGAAAGCATTTGGACCAAATGATGCAGCTCATATGGCATTGATTGGAAAATGGGAAAATATATACAGTAGTTACGGTAATTTAGGAAATATGTTTGGTTATCAAATCCCAGTGGTCATGGATTGGTTGTTAACCATTTGTCTCGGTCTGTATTTAATATTGATGCCATACGGCCTAACAGCTGCTAAATACCATGCAGTATGGTTGAGTATTGTAGTAGCATATTTTTATTTGGGATTACATATTGTTGCTGGTAAAATTGGTGACCCATTTGCATCAAGTACACCGGGTGCAAAGGAAGAGTTTGCAACAGTTGGAGCTGCAGCAGAAGCAACACAAAAAGCAGTTGAAGCATTGTTTGAAAAAGAGAAAAGATTAGGATTAGATAAATTAAAATGTGATACTCCTATGCAAATCATCGAAGAAGAATCAATACAAAATTTTGACGATATATCCCTACCAGTCGCACCAAGTGGTATGCAAAAATTATCGAAAGAGAGAAAAATAGAGATAGGAATAAATAAATTTAAGTATTAAAATTTTGTAATACACTATAAAAAATACAGTTAAAATTTAAGATTCTCTGAATGAAATAAACGTTGAGTGTTAAATTCCCCAAGAAGAATATTTAATCTAACGCTCCATCTCTTTTGTCTTTTAAATGGCCTTACAATTTGCATTTGTTTTTGTTGTTCTCTTTCTAAATCTAATTGTTTAATTATGCCTTCTTCTTCCATATATTTGAAAAAATCTTCAATATTTGAGTCATTCAAACTCCCTATGTTTTTTATTTCTTTATTTTGAAAATCACGCTTATTTAAATCTGTAATGATATCATCAAAGTTTCCATTATCCCTTTCTAACATGTACCATCTAACACCTTCATTGTGCCATTTATTCACCGTTTCTTCAATTACATCGTTTTGAATAAAACTAAACATTTTACCGCGTCGTTCGGAAGGTAGGGTAATCTTTGTTGCATCTAATCCAATATCTTTTAATTTTTCGAAAAAATACTCATTCAACTTCCAAAGATAATCCCACTCTCTGGTTCTTTCTCCTGTTGAATCACCTCTTACGAGTCTTTTATCAAATACATTGTGATAATTTAACATTGTCATGGTGGCACTAGACATAAAATTCATTTGTCTTACTTTCTTATGAGAAATATTTAATTCACCAGCTATTATATAATAATAAACCCTACCTTCTGGTTTCATTTTATCTAGCCCTTGTTTGATGTAATGAGTCAAATAATCGTGCTTACTACCAGGTTCAAGAGGATCAATAACATTACTTACAGCAAATGAATAAGTAATTTTCTTTGTTTCCCATACTTGATATTTCAAAACTACAAATGTACATGGTCCTGAGAAATTAGTTTTTTGTAAAGACTCGGTAAACATCTTTAAATTGTCTTTATCTAAAACCCGTATAATTGGATTTTTTACCCTTTGAAACCTTTCATCGTTATTTACAATTTTTAGCATATCTTTATTATGTGGTACAATAATTTTATCAGAATATCGTAATGGCATGTAGTTTATTTTTCGTGGAATTATGTCATATATAATTTCTCTCCAATACCAATCTTTGTTTTTTTCATCGTTCTGAAGATTTTCAAACTCTTTATTTAATTCTCTTATTTTGTCACCATTGTTGTTTGAACTACTCATTTTATATGGTATATAACTTTATATATATTAAATTAATCACAGATGAAGTGTTACATTTGTAATATTATTGTTGATTATTTTCATATGGTTTGGTTGCCAGAACGCATGAAACAAAACAATCAAGTGTATCCAATTTGTTTTGATTGTTGTGATTCATTCCTTCGTTGCTACAATCAACATTTTGTGCCAGTGTTGCGGAGAAGGGAGCTGGGCCTACACACCAAGCTCCACTAGAATGTGAAATCTAATTTCTTCAACGTATTCAATAAAGGATCTAAATTTACCGTTGAGTAAATCGTGGGTTCTTTTTACAATATGTTCTTCTAAAAATGTTACTATTTTAGGTCGTTGGTCGTTGTGGTAGTGACATATTACGTAATTTTTGACATCTTCGTCTATTGATAATGCAAAAAACGTAAATCCATGATGGATCATGGCTTCATTTTCATTTTGAATTTTTCGTAGTATGTATAAAAGGCGTTTGCTTTTTTTAGCGTTTTTTGAGTGGATAGTCTTTTGAACAATATTTAAAGCATTATTGAATATATTACAGCGACAAGTTACATCAAACAATAAGCTATATAAAAAATTTTTGGTTCGTTTCGATTCAATTTCAAAATAAGTATTTGATATGTCTGAACTAGCAAATGCCATCGATTCTACCATTTTTATTTATAATTTAATTCACTCGTGTTGTTTGTATACGGATGAAAACTATGTGGAACTAGCAAAGGGACAAGGAGAGGAGCTTGTTATTACAATGAAATGTGTATATATATTTAAAAAAACAATGAAAAAATTGTTGTCAAAGGTATTGAAAACGTCGTATAAGAAATCTTTTGAAACACTTAAAACTGTAAATTCTGTAAAAGAATTAAACAATGGGTTGCAATCTGTTTTATTATTTGAATCTGATAAGCACAATGTACACCATATTTGTGTACAAAAAGATGAGGTTATTTTTTTTCGTTCTTTTTTTGAACTGTTTTTTTTTGAAAAATGCGCAACGGAGCGATATTTAACATTTATGAAACAAAATAAACAAGATCAAAATCTGTTTAATCAGTTTGCTTGGGGAGAGTGGCAATTATATTGTAATCATTTTAGTGCATTAATCAATTTATTATGCAAACAGAAAATTACTTTATAAATACATTAGTTATGTTTATTTCGTTTATGACAGGTGCTATATTAATTTATTTCTTTCATATATTTCAAAGTGCAATTGTTCATCGTTGTTACATTACGTCTATTGCTTTATTTTCTGCATGGTTAGGATCAAAAACAAAAGATAAACAGACGAGTATTTTTTGGAAATGTTTATCGGTTTGGGTAATTTATAGTAACATTTTTTTTGATATGCATACACATTGGCATGGTTATATGCGTGTTGCGAGACATGTATTGTTGTGTATTGTACCTTTTCTAGTAATGTACTCATCCATGGACAAAATGATTTACCAATTGTATTTTTGGTCGATTGTTGTTATTGTTCCAGATATGAGTTCCAATATTTATGGAAATGCAATCATGTCAGAGATAAAAATATTTATTTGTTGTTTATTAATTATGATTCGTTTTAAAAAAAGAACAAGTATCGAAGCGGATATCATGGAAAATTATTTATGGGTATTTTTTATTCACGATAGTCTCACTTGGTTGGCTGCAATACAATTTTATTATGACTTAAGAGCACCAAGAAAAAAGATTGCATACCAGTACAAAGAGGATGACAATACAGAAGACAGTATTATGGAGAAACAACCATCAAAAAGGGTTATTAACGAAAGCGATTTACGGGGTTTTTTTAATAAAACTTAAGAATATTTTAATATCACATTTTTTAACAAGTAAATAGCTTTATGCTCGTTGTGTCTTATTCTATATGTATCATATAAGTGAAAGGTTATGTTTGGATGAGCTGTTGCAAATTCTACTAATCCATGCTTTCCAAATATATCAAACGATGTTCTGCAAATACACAAATGGGATAAACTTTTCATATTAAATACACAAAAATGTTTGATTCGTGAACAACCAATAATAGATAAATCTTCAATGTTTTTTAATAAATACAATAGCTTATACACTTCCGAATCAATACTCAAACAATTAAGACTTAACACCTTTAACTTTGGCGCTTGTGATGCTATTTTTTCAATACACGTTGAATCAATAAACTGACCATTCATTGTTAAATTTTCTAAATGTTCTTGTTTTGTATCTAACAGACTCAATATTCCATTTCTATTAATTTTATAACAGTAAGACAAGTTAATATGTTTCATTTGTTTGGTTCCCAATATTTTGCATATGTTGTTGTCTACATGAAAATTATTACTCAAATTTAAGACTTTCAGCGCTTTTAGTTTTTCAATAGAATTGTATTGTTGTATACGGTTATTTTTTTTCAACACTAGTGTTTCTAAATTATATAGTTCGCATAAATTTTTAAAGCCATCAGTTGTAATGGTTGTTTCTGTTGGTAACACCAGTTTGACCAATGTTTTTATTCTTGAAATCAAAAAACAAAATTTATTATCTATCATAGAGTTTGAGTAAGTATTGTTAACACAAAGCTGCTTCAAGTTTCTACAATTAAATTTTATTTGATACGTTGCATTTCGAGATAAGCGAAATGATTTCAACTGTAATGTTCTAAAGTGTTTTCCATGTGTTTTTAAAAAGTATTGAAAATTTCTATTGTGCAATGTTTTTATAACCACATTTCTCCATATAGTATGATGATTACCAGCTTCGTACCAATCTTTTGATACAAATTGTAGAGTTTTCAATATTTGTTTGGAAATGCAAAATGAATAAATATTTAATATAGATACCACTGGTAATATATTATTTGTATATTTAGACTTCTTCTTTTGCAACGGTGTTTGCATGTTAAATTAGTATAAGTTTGTTTATATATTAATTGTTTTACTTATAATTTATGATGTAATTAATGATATTAAATGTTTCCACTTGTAAATTCGAAACAAAGAGTAACTCACTCAAGACACTTGTCGCAGGAAATTGAATGGAATACTTTTCCAATATATCGTTTGCATTGGTTGAATTTAAAAACATATTTGCTTCCATGCCATAAATTGATTTTAACTCATTTACTAGTAAATAATCATGTAGACTGTTTTCATTACGTTTCCAAAATCGAATAATATATTTGTACATTGATGGTTGGAAGATACCACTTGTCCCTTCTACAAACACCGGAATGCTCTCGTAAGGTATAATTACAGTCCAAATATGATTACCCAATGTGTTTTTGTGCCGCACCGCACCTTGCATAATACCCAAATAAGCATTGTTCAACCAAGCGCTTACATGGTAACTAAAGGTAGTAGAACCATTTAGCAAATCACTTTTCTGACTTGGAAATATTTTTCGAAATACACGCATTAAATCATAGGAAGCTTGTGCCATATCTTCGCAATCTGCATACAATAAATTATCAAATATATTAATTCCAATCGAATCTTTTTTACCAGTGGCTTTGTAATCTGGCATGTATTTAACATGGTGGTGTATCATTTTACTAAACATGTTTGCTATATGAATATATATTGGATGTTGATTATTTGTTTGAATAGCATTGACACTCATTTGGAGAAACGAACTAGGTGTAATACCAATTTCTTTTGAACAACTCATCAACTCTTTCGTAAAGAAATGTTGTATGTTTTTTACATTAGATTCCGGTAAATTGTTTACCAATACATCACCACGACAAACCAAACAAACATACGGAACGTGAACCGAATACATTCCTTTATCAGTAGAAATGTCAAAATTCCAATAGACAGAATGTTTTTTATGTATTGCATCATCAATTGGTTGCAAAGATCTCAACGTATCTAATGAATGTAAAATGTACGGTTTCATTTTTTCAAAACTTTCTAGCGCTTTGGTATCCAATACATAATTTTCGTGAAAGTTAGAGGTATGTAGGTTTGTTTCTACTGTAACTGCACCAAAGTTACTGTTGAAAACATGGTGTTGAGGGGTGTTAAATTTTGGCACAAATATAATACGATTCATCTTTTGTTGTAGCGCATTTTGTAATGTAATAATTCCATATAAATGTGTATTACTATGTATAGATATTTCACTTCCTTCTTTTATAAGATTAGTGCAATGATATGGTCTGTTTATATCTGGCATCAAGAAATGTAACCCCACTTTGGTGTTGGGATCAGATACTCTAATTTTTTCGACTAATACATCAAATGTACTAGATTCGATACTTAACATTTCTCCTTATAAATAAAAATTATACTACTATTATAAATGTATTTGACTCTTTCCCAAAGAGCTTGTCTAACTTATTTTTGTTGTTTTAGTATATTTATATGGATTTTACAAATGGTCATTATGAATGTAAATGTAGAGACGGTGTTACTGAAATTAGATAAGGTAATGTATAAACATCATTTACATAAAATTTAAAAACTATTTTTGTTGTGTTTTAATTACATGTGATAATATTTCTTCATTTTCTCATATCATTTTAATTTTGTTACGCTTCCATGTTTCTGTTGCATTGCATCCCCATATTTCAGCTTCTTCCCGTCTACGTCTTTTTCTCCGCTCTTTTTCTTCTGTAAACTCTTTTTACACGTCTCCTGCAATAATAGTCACTACTGGTTTATTTTTTAAATGTTCTTTAATTACTTCTTGAACATCTTCATAGTTTGAATCTGAAATGCGTTTTACTATTGTTTTCAAATTTAAATTTTTATTGTTCATAAGTGTGTTATGACTAAGACCAAGTAAGTTTGTTAAATTATCCATTTGTACATTTAAACTATTTTTCATATGCATTTTTGCTTCTGTAAATTCTTCTTTTGTAATTCCGTAGTCAACAAACTCATCCCATAAATTTCGCATGGCTTCCGTATCTTCCTTAATACTTTTATTGCTAAAACTAGCAAACACATGAACATACGAATCCGATGAATATTGACCACCACGTAACCTAGCATATGCACCGTATGTTCTGCCATCAGCAATTCTTAATTTTTTGTTTAATCGAGAATACATTCCAGAACCAAATACATTTAATGCAAGACTTAAATGAGTCCATTTTGGGTTGTTCTTGTCCAATCCTACACGTACACCCAACACACCATGTCCATCTGATTTACCTTTTAATGGAATTAAATGCATACTTGGCTTTATGGTCATAGAAGGACTACTATGATCATCAAAAGGATGTTCCATTACCCTTTTGTCTCCATGGAATTTATTCCAAAACAACAATACATCTTTTCCCAACTCGTCTACAGTAAATGATTCATTACTTAGTATTGTTACCGCAAACGGTCTACCAGAGTCAAACAACTCGTTCTTAAATTTAGTCATACCTTCCATTGTAACTTCTTTCAATTGTTTCATCATCACTTGTGGTGGGACAGCATGATTCAAATCATCTTTGTCAAATAAAGTTTCAGTCAATTTTTGGTGAGAACAAGAGTATGTATCTTGTAATACACCTTGCCACTGCCCAGCTTCCATAGCTGCTTTCATAGCAACTTGTTGGTTATTTAATTTTGGTAAATTATCCATTGCAACTAGTAATTTAGTTAACCCTTCGCCAAGTTTTTCAGTGGCATCCAAAGCAACACTAATAGAAATTTTTTGTTTAGTAGTACCAATACTAAAACTCATGTTTTTATTGGTCATGTAGGTATGTAAATTTTTCATCAATCTGGATTCATTTTCAGAACTAAATAATAAGACTTTGTCTGTTTCCACTTGACTTTGTGGCATACCCTCTCGTATCACGCGTGATGTTACTTTTGTCAATGCTTCATTTGCATTAGATGCCTTTGTAGTCAATAACATATATGTTTTATCAATATCGGGAATCACTAAATGTTGTAAAATACCAAAATTACAACGGTAACGCCGTGAAGTTAAGTTGCTTCTATTTGTCAACTGAAACTCATCCAACAATTGACGAGTCATTCGCACAGGTTGATGCTCATTTTGAAATAATTGTTTTTTGTACGAACTGGTGCCTTGTGTCGGTCTATCGATTAAACCTTTTGGTTCTGGCATCAAGCTGCCAATGGTAGATCGTTTTTCTTGAAATACATAATTTGCAACACGTTTGATATCTTCATTTGTAACCGATTTTAACATTTCTACACGGCGCCATATGTCATTTACATTTCCTAAACTTACTGCTTCTGTTGCAATGGTGCCAATACCTTCTACACCAGACATCTTTTCTTTGTATTTGTTAATCAAACTTTTCTTCACCAGTTTTAAAATATTTTCCGGTGTATTTTGTTGTTTCAACATGGATAAATAATTCCATATTTGTGCAATTACGGTTTGTTCTACTTTTGGATTAGGTGTTGGTAACGAGCCAACGATTTGAAATAAATAACGATGTTTGGTTCGATTGTTGATTACACCAAAACTAGGAACTGCATTCATTTGTTTTAACATCCACATTACACCTACATTTTCGTATTGCATCATTTCTGAAATCAAGTCCAATACAACGGAATCTTTATGATTTCCTTCCATGTTACGAAACGCCAACTGAAACATAGAGTATGGCATTTTAGAATAAACTACGGTGCTGCGAGGTCCTTTTTGTTCCAACTCATCTCGCTGAATACGATCAAATTGTCGCATTTTTATCTCTCCAAAGTGTTTGTGTACCGATTTCAATATTTTGGCTACAGACAAAGGTCCTACCACCACCAAACTACAATTGTTTGGTCCATAATATTTGTCGTGGAAATCAGCCAAACGTGCCTGTGTAGTTTGTTCTACATCTGCAATACTACCTGAAGTCAAATGGGCATAACCAGATCGATCAAATGCAGCACCAACAACTGCCGATGTTAATTTTTGAAATGGATTTCCTTCACCAATTCTTAATTCATCCACCACCACATGTTTTTCCTTTTTATCTTTGTTAGAAACATCAAAAGGAGCATACTTCATTCTTTTTGCTTCACAAGCTGCCCATACATCAAATACTTTTGATGGTATGGTACAGTAAAAATTCGTACGATCGGTCGATGTGCTGGCGTTAATTGTTGCTCCCCACTTAGATAGTTTTTGGAAAATATTATCCGTGTCTCCGTCAATACTCTTTTCGAAATTTTTAAATAAAAGATGTTCCAAGAGGTGTGTGGAGCCGGTGTAAGACACTAATTCATCATACGATCCAATGTGATATACCATCTGTGCATGAATTATTTGTTTATGTGATGTTTTAGGAATGACAACAACCTTTAACTTATTGTAACTGTGTTGAAATTCATAAAAGTTATCGGTTTTCTGTAATAGTTTAAAATGTTTGTAAGTATCAGACATATTTTATAATAAGCTAATAACATATAATATACGTTAAATAATTTAAATCTCAGAATCACTAATTGATTCTAAATCTTTTAATGGTATTTCCTCCTCTTCTCTATTTTTTTGCAATTGCCTTGGTTTCATTTGAAACAAAAAAATAATTAAACCACTGACTAGTAGTGCCAGCACATTGTATATTGGTGCATAATCTTGCAACATATTACCCGGTAAAACCATTAATAAGAATGATAATACAATTGCAATAGAACTAAATACTATGAGGTACAACCACCAAGTACGTAATGAATAATTCATTGTTTGATTTCGTTGTTTTTCGCATAAATAAATAAAAACACCACGTAACAATGCAACTTGAATAAATACCGTAATTTCATACGAATTTAAAAATACCTCGTAAAAATCAACACCAATACACTTTGTCCAAGAAAATATTTCATCTGCATTTGATTCACATAGTGTATATGCATATGTTTCGCCCCATATAATATGAAACAAGTGAGACATCGGAAGTGTTACTAAACACACAGCAAACAACAATGCTTCAACAAGAGGAAAACGCTTCCAATAAAAATAGACGCATATGCCAAATATCAACACACACAGTATAGTATAATAAAGTTGCAACGCTTCCATATTAAAATTAATCTTTCTTTTTATTTATAGGTGTTTTAGAATTAGCACGGCTTCTGATATCTATGCTTAAGTAAGCAGAATAACCAATGGCTACAACAGCTAATACAACAATTGGAATATAAAGATCGGTTAAAATTTTCATGATATAATACAACATAAATACTGATTTCTTAAATACTTGTTTTTTATTAAAAATTCAAAACAACTGCTTTTGAATTAGTCACGCGTCGTTTTTTCATCAATGGTTCTTTACTTAATGCCGATTTAATATTTGAAATTGGGTATATTCTCATCACACCATTTACACGTGTTGGTATAAAACCTCCCACAATGCTATCCCATAAAGTTGATTTAATTCTACTTGGATATTCTGGATGTGGTATAATACCATTTGGAGCTTCTCTAATTTTTACCTTTAATGAAGATGGATTAGGTACAGCTTGCGTTCGAGGGTTACCATCATCTATTTGTTGATAATTAATATTCAATCCCATTATATTCGATTTGTCATATTTTTCAACAAAATTATCATTTCTTCCATCATCTATGACTTTCAATACTCTTGGTAATGGTTTTAGTAGAGGGTACGATTGTGTCCTGTCATAATTTCGGACACCGAAAGTTGTCACTCTTGCACTATGAACATTGGAGTGATAATTGTATGGTGCAATTGGATTTTGAATCATCACAGGATAACCAACTTTATTTGAGTAATCCAAGGATCGTTTAACATTTATTAATCGATCACATTCTAATTTTTCTAATCTACCTTTACCATTTTTGTTTAAATAAACAAAATCAGGATACCGCATTCCTAATTTACGGTCAAATATTTGAAGTCTTTCTTTTGCTCTTTTCCATGATCCAAGTAAAATGTTATCTCTTTCTGTTGGTTGTTTATCATATAACGCTTTTGTTTGTGCATTAGCAACAAAACGCTCTACCACATCAAAATTCAAATCGGATTTATTAACGTCACAACAAGCATCTAAATTTACACCGCCTCGTTGTCTTGGTCGTTCGTATGCAGTTGGATCAAACACAACTTTTTTAACATCTGCATATTGTAAAAAAGCATCATATTGCTGCCTATCATACATTAAGTCATAAAGTATAACTGCTAGTTTTTCTTCATACCTTAACTGATTCCAAGAGTCTCCTGTATTACCACCACCTCTCGGAAACATAGGTATTTTCAAGTGCGAATCCCAACTAAATAATTCTTCGTTTCCGTTATCTCTAGCAGTACTTCGCCATGCATCCATATAGTCAAGTGCTGGGTCTAAAGGTGTTTGTTCTGTAACATTTCCAATACCATTGTCAGACATATATTGTAATACATCAAAGATGGTATCGAATTTACCATTTATCTTTAGGCGAAATATATCAATATCATACAATGCCATGGTGACTTTGGTCGTGTCAGGAAGTAGCTTTCCATTAAAATCAATGACTCGGTAAGACCAACCCGCTGTCGTGTAGTTTTGATCTGCTGGATCAGCTAACGGTGTTGCTGGCTGAGGTGCATCTAAATCATTGGTGTCTTTTTTGTAACGGTTGAACGCAACGCCAATATGAATTTTTGTTATGGTGTTGTCTGTAATTTCTTTTACTTTTTTTGTACCATGAATTGTCTCAACTAAATCGTATGTTATATTATTTACTCCTTTTTGTTCACCATATAAAAAATAATAACTATAGGTGTCTACACCGGACCATGAAATTTCGTATTTATTTCTACCAATTTTTTTAAATTCTGGAATACTCGGAGTCGAAACTGCTTGCTGACGTACTGGGTCTCGTACAAGCTGTCCCGAGTTTGCAAAACCGACACGAGATGAACTAGAGTAAAACAATTTTTGCATTTTGCTAAAGAGTTCAGTGGATCTTTCTGTGTACAACGCGGTTGGTGGAACACGTTTTGATCTTATTCCAGTCGCCACGTTATATTGTTGTAACAACTCAAGGAATTGATAATATGGCTTCAACACACTGTATAACGCTTCTTCTGGTAAGACTTTGTGTCGTTGTACTGTTACAAGTCCTGCATTTTGTTTCATATTATACCAAAATCGTGGTGTTCTTACACCATTTGATACGTATTGTTCTATTTCATTAAATGCTTCATTCTCAGTTACATCAATTAAATCCCCGGCAATATCTACCTTTCTACGTTGTGTACCATCATTCATGTGTTGTACAATGGTATTTTCTTTAAAGTCTATGTTGTTACCAGTAACAACAGCAGCAGCAGCAGCAGCAGCAGTTGGTTTAAAAACAACCCCGCTAAACACCCGGTCTCGGTGAATAAATGTGTATCTTTTATTTTCTGAAATAGTGTTGGTGTTGGAATTTGGAGCTGGAAATGGTGCAGTGGTATTTTTATTTTTATACGAGTTAATCCATCGTGTTATTTCATTTCCGTTACCCAATATACCGTTTGCATCATTTCTTAGTAAAGTAAATATAGTATTATTGTCACGGTCTGGTATCGAATAAGAAGGCATCTTTATTATAACTTTATATCTTTTCCTATATAGTGTTTCTCTAAACTTTACAAATGAAGAAATGTTATTGTGGTAAGAACCGCAAAGATTCACTTTTAAATATGTTAAAGGGTGATATGTTTGGTAAAGCCAATTTAAATATGAAAAACATGAAGGTCAAAACCTGTTTAGCTCAGAGTTGTCTCTTATTGACGGTGCTTGTTATCTTGTATTTTTTCTTTTATGGTCATGCATACGAAATAGAGTTTCGCTTTCCCCTAGAATCGCATCTAAAAGAAGCACCTAATTTGCGTTCGGAGGATGGTCGTATTAACGATCCAGCTTTGCGTACATTGGTGGTACCTTTGTTAAAGGAACAGTGTGGATCGATGGAGGATGTAGATATATTGTTTTGCTTCCAGCTTGTGGTAGATGGTAAACCGTTGTATAGCCCTTGTTTCATGGATTGTAGGAGCAAAGAATTTTATTATGATTTAACAGTTATGGAAACGGACAAGCCGGGTGTTGTGCGATGTGTTGAAACCTACAGCACATTGGAATTGATAAAAGAACGACCGGAGCGTGTGGCAATTAAAGGATTGAAAACAATGGAATTAGAAGAGTTTGTGAACGTACCAAGCAGCCAGATGAACAATTGTTTGATGCAACATGCAAATGAAGTGGCACGTGGTTTGTGGTTAAAATAATAATAGTATAACATTAAAATATAATAATACATAAATGTCAACAGACAGTATAGATAAGCATCGTTTATGGGTGACAAAGGACGAAAATTCTGCTATTTTATTTCGTGATTACCAATATTTAAAATTATTTTTAAATGTTGGTGTTCGCAATTCTCTCTATGAAACCTATAAACCTCAAATTGATCTAGACATTCCTCGCAGTTTTCCACACTCAAAATGGTTAAAACATCCTGCATCAATTGATCTTATAAAGCGACAGTTGCAAATATGGTGCGTCTACAGCCCTATTGGTTATTTTCAAGGGATGCTTTTTATTTTAATACCATTGTGTTATCGATATAAAGATTTAGACCATCTAAGTTTTTTTGCATTTGGAAAAATTATCAAACTTTTGCGATTTGTTCATAAAGATATCATATCTGTTTCACAGGATGAACGAAAAGACAAGAAGGAAGTGTTGCATGTATTACGAGTATTGTATCAATGTTGCCCAGAAGTACAAAGATACAGTCAAGATAAATTAAAGCAAATATCACTTATGATTGAATATAACATTATGTTTACATTAGCATTAAATAGATGTGGTACAACATTAGAAAATACAGATATTATATTAGATTTTTTTTTAGAAGTTTTATACGACAAGAAAAAATTTACGATGCGCTTGAAAACATTTTCTTTTTCTTTTTTACTTTGTTTAATAAAAGGCAACATGAATATACTCGAGTTGACTGGTTTTGAACTTGATAGAAATGCATTAAAAGCAATTACTCAATCTGCTTTGTCTTCCGGTACTTTGTTTAAAGCATTTTCGTAAGGACGATTCAATGCAAACTCACCTCGTCCATGATAAGGTGTAACAAATGGTTTCCATACACCAGTTTTACCATAAATTCTTTTGAACTCGTAAAACAATGGTGCAAAGTTGGACCATGGGGCACCTCTACTACCATTTTGACGTAATGCTCTGAAATTGTCAACAAGATTAACAAACGATTGCCAAAACCCATCGTTAAATTTGAGTTTCCAAACTCTCAAACGTTCTTTTTCTTTCAATCGATTCCATACAACAAAGTATGCATCGCGTATACCATAAGCATGGCACTCCATGTGAATTTGCATGAGGTAGTATGCTGGTATATTGCTATACATTTTTTGTGGACATTTGATTTCAAGAATCGAATGTTTTGCTCCTTTTGCTCTTGAACCAAAGTGTCTTCCTTTTGTCCAACCAGTCGGAACATCTGTAATATTGTGTTTTTCAATGCAATTAATATTGAGTAATTCTTTTTTGTTAAAATCAGATGTAATTGCAGTGTTAAAGCATGTGTTTCCTTCAATAACAAGTGTTGCAGCAGTTGTATCCGTATCGATATAAGATAATAAATAATCTTTTTCATTTGCAAATTTTGTAGAAGCACGTTCTCCAATGATAATACCAGCAAATATTTCTGTGACCAGACCATCCGGACTAGCACCTAAATGTTTGTATTTGGTATTTCGTTGAAACCCTGTTTCATAAACATACATATCTGAACATAATTTAGAAACACCCCATTCTAAAAAGGTAATCAATGCATGGTCTTCAAATTTTACACCGTATCGCATACGAGCTAACGCTGCTTTGTCAAAGGTTTGTTTTTTTCCATTGTGAACATAGTCAAGATGATTTTGGTATCCTTCTTTTGATTTAATATCAAACCACCAACCTGCTGGTCTAGAACCACTGACCGTACTTGGTATACGTTTTCGTTCTTTAAACCATGCAGCCGTTCTTTGTTCTGGATAATAAATACCATCACTACGTTGTTTCGTCAATGGTATAAAACGCCCTTCAATTTTTTTTTTATATAAATATTCTAACGTTTGTCTAACCGTCCAACCTTTTGCAAGGGCTTCTTGTATAATAGGAGTAGATTCCATGTTATTTAGTTCATTTCGTGGAAAAAATTCACAAAAAAAGTTGTTTACGGTAGCTTTAATTTGACGATTCATATTTCTTCTGAATCTGTTAATGCACTGGAATGGAAAGATTGAGAGTCTTCTGTTTCACGATCACTTAGTTCTTCTTCCTCGTGTACAGAACTATCTATTTGTTCTTCCTCTTCATTGTCCACTACAAAATCTTTCAAACTCCCAGCCGATCCAGAATCCACTGAACGTTCTTCCAATGGAATATTATCGTTGTCTTCTACCTCCGATGCAGATAAATCATCTTTTAAGTTTGTAGTATCTGGTTGATAACGATTTGGCGCTTGTTTATGACGTTTGTTACTAGAAGAACTAGATGTATATTTTCGTTTATTGTGTTCTACTAAATTTGCTTCTGTCAATTCAAAAATTTGCGCTTTATTGTCAGCCTGTAAAGGTTTATTTTGTACGCTAATGTCTTTAGAAGCACTTGATCTACTCATTTTATTCATTACTTTATTCATTTGCTTTGTTTGTTTCTTTTCACGTGCTTTTATAGGTATTTGTTTTTGTCTTATTAAATATAACTCTATTCGTATTACCAAACGTCTAAAACAACGTCTACTAACCGGATCCAGATGCGGTACCACTGTATGCATCAAACGCTGAAGATATTTTTTATTACGCATGGATAAGTAGTAAATAAAAACCGATAGCATTTCTTCCGACACGGAATAGCTTTGTAGATTATTTTTTTCAATACCATGTTTTAATAGTAATTTAAAACGATTCAACATAAAATTTTCTAATAAAATGGTACTTTTATAAAAACATTGTATAAAATTCCAGTATCCCTTGTTTTCTTTTGTAATTTTTACCTTGTGCCACTCCAACTGTCTTTTTACACATGCATAAAAACCTTTAGAAGTACCCATCAACCGTACTTTATCAATGACAGACAACATTGGAATCATAGCACAGCTAAGCACCTCAAACTCAAATCGAATTGGATTTTTCGAAAAAGTAGTTTGAAAATACGTTTGGTTTTTTTTCTTCTTGTGATTCCTGAAAAGCTTTTTGAAGTTCAATTCGGTTTTGTTCATCAGACTGGAGTCGTTGATTTGATGCATAACCAAAGTGTGGGTTTAATAAATACAGATCATCCCTTGTTTTTTCTTTATGACAATGAGAATGCAATGCTTGTAAATTGTGTTTGGAATCATCGGCAGTAATACAAAATTGAATGATATGATCTACTTCAAAATTAGCACTAAGCTGTTCCATGCATCGAGCACAACGCCAACCCTGCTCTGCTGCTACTTCACATTTATCGCTTTTACTGAGTGTACGCATAATATTTTTTCGTCTTGTGAAACAACGCCATTTATATAACCCTTCTTTTTGTGCAAATTTTAACAATACACGCAAAAATGCCTCGGATTCCATGTAAGTGTCTAATGAGTGTTTCACCATCATGTAAGGAAAATGACAGTAGGTTAACCAATTATTAAAATCGGTTGGGCAAATATCAAGAAATTCAAATGCTTTCTCTAAATGCACTAAGACTACACCATAAGATTTGATCAACATGTTTACTAAAATTTATCTATATATTATAATTCCATGTATTTTAATATACCATGCCAACCCCAAAATCACAAGCAGATAAAGACAAAGCTTATGAAGAATCTTTAAAATTGGCAACGGAAATTGGCAAATTGGTAGGTAACCAGATAAGAGGAAGTAATATAAGCCAACGTGAAGGTGCAAAATTATTTGCAAAAGTAAACAGAGAGTTGTATACAAAAAATATAAAAACCGTAAATCAATTAAATCCGAAAGAACAAAATGAAATAGCAAGGTTGGTTGGTCAAGAAGTCAAGGACTTAGGAAAAGTGATTAATAAAAAAGCAAGAAAGGCAGCAAAAAAACAAAGACAAAAAGTGGCGAAAATTTATCAAAAAAGAAAAAAGGTAGCAAACAAAAAAATTTCTTTGATCAAAAGCGTAGTTAATGTAAAATCAAAAGCAAAAGCAGCCGTAAAAGCAGCAAAAGAAGCAAAAGAAGCAGAAAAGAAACGTAAACAAGAGCAAAAAGAAAGAGAAAAATGTGCAGATCTTGGAGGAGAATATGCGCCGAAAGGCAAAATACGGAAGAGATGGAATGATTTGAAACGACTTTCGGATTTGAAAAAAAGATATGCTGCATTAAAAAAAAAGGGTTGCACCTCAATAGAAGTAGGTCAAATAAAAAAGAAAATAGACGAGGCAGAAAAAGCTAAAAAAATTTTAGAAGCAGCAAAAGCAAAAGCAGCAGCAAAAGCAAAAGCAGCAGCAAAAG
>TARA_B110000008_G_scaffold52765_1_pt1 | contig 18863 bp, 21 predicted proteins | sample TARA_B110000008 | Tara Oceans TARA_B110000008 (sample SAMEA4396496) | marine metagenome | biome: Westerlies Biome; feature: [DCM] deep chlorophyll maximum layer (ENVO:01000326); material: water (ENVO:00002006), including particulate matter (ENVO:01000060) such as... | depth 40 m
AGAATAACTTTTAATACTCTATAACTTGACCTTTAACTCCCATAGACCAATGGATCTGAACAACTTTCCATCCCTCATCTGACTTCTTAATTACACCACTACATCTAACATTAGTTATCTCAATAGTTTCCTCTCCTGATTTAAAAGTAAAGTCAATTAATTGAGTGTAAGATGCCATCTTACCATCATCACCCATAACAATATTTAGATCTCTAGATTTAAATACTGGTTCTTTAATTACCTCAATTTGCCCAACTATTGATGGTCCCACTTCAGACCAACCACTTAAGTATTCATCTTCATCAGTACCAATAAGTACCGCATCTAAATCAAATACTTTTTTTGCATCTTCAATATTTCCTGAACTGAAAAAATCAAATTGAGACTCAATAAAAGCCTCTGCTTCTGATTTTGCATTATCTAAATCAACAGCACTTTCATTACAACTGCTGAAAACCAATAGAGTTATAAATACATAAATAAATCTTTTCATTTTTTTCATTTTAAATTGTTTAATATAAATGTAATATTTTTTATTATACATTTCATAAGGTGATAAATATAACTTATTTGAATACTATTGATTAATCAGTATTTTTTCAATTCTATTTCTTAATTCAATTAATTTTTCCTCATATCCATCCAAAAAATAATTTTTAATTCCCATTTTTCTGAATTTGGTATACATAAGTGCTTTAAGGATCTCATCATTATCAACTGCTTTACTTAAGAAATTATAGTAGGTTTTTTTTTCTGTATCATATGTTTCTAATAAAATAACTTTTGGGTAATTCTCAGCTAAATAAAAACTTAATTTTTGTTGGATTAATTTTTCATCATCCACAACAGACTTCAAATATGAATAAAATGTATTATGAAGCTCGCTTAACTGCTGTTTTACTGAATCTGATTTAATAAATTTTATTGTTCCTTCATTAATAATTGAATTGTATCGGTTCATTGGAGGCTGAAATTCCCTGTAGTCATTCAATGCAAATGCTATTCCGGGTGAAGACTGAACAAGATTGTCTATGCTGTCAAATGCATAGTCCGTATTATCCAATAAATATTTAAGCACATTTCTATCCTTAACATAATTATTTCTTCTTTCCTCACAATAAGTATCAATCTCATCTAATTCAATTTTAATATTACTTAATGCTTTTTTCCTTTCAGTTTCATTCTGTAAACCTTCTCTATATTCTTCCCCTAAAAACGAGGCAGATACTCCAGCAACTATGACAATAAACTCGATGGTATATTTTATAAGAGTTTTATATTTTGACATCAATTAATTTAATTTTAAATATTCACTTAACTCCTTTTCCATTAACTCAAATCTTCTTTTGTCATTCCTAACTCTTGATAATTCAATAAGAAAAGTTTCTGTTTTCAGAGTAAGTATATTCCAAAATTCTAAGTCATTAAATAACTCTTTAAAATTTGTTTTAATCCTTGGGTGGTCATCTATTTTATTTTCCTCCCATATTCCCAAATCCATAATTTCAAGATATTCGATATTCCTGTTTACAAAGGATTCGACCTTATCTAGGTACTGTTTTTCATTAAAATCTGCCATTCCCTCAGCATTTATTTTAATTCTATTATACCTTTTTAGAGCTTGTTTTAGTGAGTCGTCATTTAGGAGGTTTAAATAATCCTTATCGATAAATTCCTCAAGAATTGGCAGGTTATAACTGACAGGCCAGGTTGTACCTATAGGCCATATTATATTTTTTAAATAGGGTATAGAATCTAAGTCATTTCTTTCTATAATTTTCATTACTCTTATCAAACTACTAGACATAGACTCAAATCTATTTATATTTTGTTCTTGATATTTCATTCCCGCTTGGATTTCGGAATGAATTTCTAATAGATACTCATCAACCTCAATTTGAATTAATCTACTAGAATTCCAATTATTAACTCCAATAGCTATCAATATACCAATAGTAACTAATGTGATTTCTACTACTATATACTGAAGATCTATTGATCTATTTTTTTTCATATTTCAATCTAAAATTTTTATGTCATAACTCAAAATCATAATCTTTAACCTTTTTTATTAATATTACTATGTCATTATTTCTTTCAACCTCTCTATTATTATTTTATTATATTGAGATAATTAAACGAAAATCTAATTACCAAATTATGACAAACTCAGAAATAGTTAAATACTCAAAATCTACACTAAAAGGAAAATATTCTAAGGTAATATTACCCTATTTGATTGTTTCTATAATAGTTTCAATTCCTCAAAATCAAGAGTTTATATCAATTATAATTTCTAAGCTTCGAATTCCAGGAATAGTACTATTTTTAATTTGGGGATTCTTAATTAATCCTGCTCTAAATGTAGGATTAGCTACTTTTTCATTAGCTATAGTAAGGGGAAAGGAAATTAATATTAAGTATTTGTTTAAGGGGTTCCGGTTTTTATCTAAATCAGCAGCTGTAGGACTATTATATTTATTAATTATAATAATTGGTATAGTTTTATTTATTATACCAGGAATTATTTGGGCACTTATGTTCTCACAAGTATTCTTTATTCTGTCAGAAAATCAAGATCTAGGTATTAAAGAAATCTTTAAAAAGAGTGCAAGAATTATGAAAGGAAATAAGTTAAAATTATTAGGACTATTCCTAAGATTTTTTTTATTTATAATATTAAGCGTATTTACCTTATTTATTTGGTCACTCTGGTTAATTCCTCAGCTATATGTCTCCTACGCCAAATTTTATGATCTTATAAAAGATTGATTTAATAAATTATAAGTTATTATTCGAAAAGTGAGGTTATCAGATTTTTATCTGGTACACTTAATATTTTTTCCACGTAGTCAAGATAGAGCTGATGTCCAAGTGGCAAGTTGATTTCGATATCGGATGGTGTCCCTAAAGTAAATTCTTCGTTGCCAGAAATTCCAGATTCTTTCTTTCCAGCAGTAACATAATAATCCCATTCAGCGAGAATGAGCCAGTACGCGTACTCTTGAGTTATAACCTTTCTGTATGCCTCCTTATCTCCTTTCATCTCTTCATATGAAGAAATGTCATATACCCCTTTGTCAACTGCCTCCTGCATTGCTAAAGAAAGTCTGGACGATGAATTCATATATCCCCAGTCATTAGGATATGAAAGATTTAGAATAACTGTAGTAACAGTATGAAGTAGGTGTTCAATAACTTCTCCTATCTGATCCTTACCACCAATATTCATCTCCCATATATAATCTGTAACGTTATGTCTATAAGGTCTCGGAGGAAAACCGTCAGTATATCTCTCATTTTTCTCATGGGATTCTTCTAGACCAACTCTCTGGTATACATTTTCATTTTTTGAGATTGAAAGATATTTAGAACGCATCGAAGCATCTATTTTTTGGTTATCTTGAAACATTGCGCCATACGACTGAGCAACTTTATTTAAAAATTCAAGGCTGACGTCTTCTTTCCCAAATATCCTTAGATTATTAGAGTCTACGTGCTGAGTAAAATCAATATTACCTAATTCTGAATTAGGTCCACAAGAAAAAAATAATATCAAGAAGAATACTTTTTTCATAATTCAGATTTTGTTTTAATATTTTCAATATTTTTTTCAATTAACTTCTGGATCATAATATCCCTCTCAAAACCTCTCCTTTTAGATGCCATCTTAAATGGTACAGACACACCATATCCAATTGCTCCTACGCTTAGGAAAGCAGCTCCAACTAATGTTGCAATGCCAGCACCTAACCCAGTGTCTTGGGAAGGAACTGTTGCTAGAAGAAGTACACCAAAACCACCTGAAACGTATGCTCCAGTCCTAAAAATTGTTCCAATAACATTATTTAATTTACTTCTCTTGTGTACAGACAATATGTATCTGAGCTTGAGATTATCATATGTTTTATTTTCTATGTCTAAACCTAAACTGTTTAGTTTATTAATATCACTGTAAGAAAATTCGTGCTTTTTAGAATAATCATAACTTTGACCACTCAATGAAAAGGAAGATGTCAAAAATATAATTATTAGTTTCAAGTTTAGTCTCATCTAAATACTTTAGTAAATAATTTACAACACACCCTGATTTTGAGCATCAATTGTAACATCACCTGAATTTTGCTGTAACTGATTTAGCATTGACATCATATCAAAAAAGTCTTGTTCTCTTGCAATTTTTCCATCTTTTATACTTACCAGTGTTGTCCCTGACAAATCTAATTTATTTCCTGAAGCAGGTATGCCAAAAAAATCTCCAGTATGAGTGCCTTTAAAGTTCCAATACTTTACAATTTTATCTCCTTGACCAAATGCATCAACAATTGTAAATTCAACATCAGAAAATCCTAAAAAATAATTTAAATAAAAGTTCTTAACTGCTTCGATACCAACAAGGTTACCCTCAGGTGTTACAATTACCACATCTTCTGTGAAATATTTTTCATTTACGATAGCTGTGTCTCCTTTAAAAAATTCTCCCCAAACATATCTGTACATTTCAAGATCTTTTTCGGTCTGAGCCTGGGCATCTATTACTGCCTTTTGTTCTGAGCTAGGCCCTGCACAACTGTATAATAGGGTTACTGATAAAATTAATTTAAAAAGATTTTTCATGGTTCTGTGTTTATATGATTCGTGTTAGATTTAATTTCTATTTAGAAGATAAAGTTATGAAAAAAAAAAACTAATTATTTAAATCTATAGATATGCCTTCCAAGAGTTTTACCAAATTAGGAAGAAGCAATCCCTTCTGGTCATTCTTCAAGACATAGTCAGTTAACTTACTGGCCTCCTCTGATGTTATCTGATTTTCAATGATTTTTTCAATATCACTTTTAGTTCTATGTGGATCTCTTTTTATAACCCTTTCTGCTCTAATTTTTTTATCACAATAAATATATATGACCTTATCTAACTCTTTATAAGAACCAGACTCAAAAAGAAGAGCAGACTCTTTAAAAAGATTTTTTTCTGTATTATTTCTCTTTACCCAATTATTGAAATCTAATATAACTTCTGGATGGACTATTGAATTAATTTTTATTTTAGCTGACTCATTATTAAAAATGAGTTTAGAAACATATTCCTTATTTAAGGTAGAGTCCTCATAAATATCCGACCCAAAACTTTCTATTAACTTCTCTTTAACTGATATATTATCATTGATAATTTCATTAGCCCTCACGTCTGAATTATATACTTTATATCCAAGGTGAGATATGATTTCTGACACAGTAGACTTACCAGAACCAATACCTCCGGTAATACCTATTAAATAAGGTTTCATCTATCTAATTTAATTGAATTTGGTATAAGATCAATTACTTCAATTTTTGTAGTGCCTAATACTTCAGGAATTATATTTCCATTAATTATATTATATGACAAGTAAATAGAATCCTCCTCATCTAGTTTTATACCCTTTTCTATATCATAAGTTACTACTATAGTAGTATCAATATCATATCCATCTTGATTATATATTAGATCAAAAGTAATCTCATCATTTATAAATTCCGATACCAGAAAGTTCACATTTACTCTCTTTGGACTTACCTCTGAAAAGTTACCAAATGATTCAATTGAAATATCAGAATTAAAATTCCTTCCAATATTATTTTCTTTTAATTTAAGAAGGTACTCATCTGGTAATGTATTAATTAATGATTCCGGTCCCTTAATAATAATTATTTCATCAGAAATTTTGACATCACTTACTACTTTGAAGTTATCTCTTAGCTCAATACCCAAGCTATCAAATTTTAATATTAAACTCTTCGTTTTAATTAATTCAATATTGAAAAAAACAGAGTCCGTAACAACATAATTTAAACTAATATTTTCTAGTGATTCTGAAATATTTGGAATTAGTGAACTAGAGAGTATGTGTTTTGTCTGAGAAGGATTGTTTAATTTATATTCTGCCTTCTTTATATTTATTTTAAGAAGGTTTCTCAATAGATTCCAACCAGTACCATTTATTGAAACCTCAACTAAATTTGGATTAGGTTCGACTTCTATAAAATTTTCAGGTTCATCATACTCAAAATTTATAGGGTAAAAGATGGTAGCATTAGACTTATTATTTAACTCATTAAATAACCAAATTAGTGAGCCCGCTAAAAAACAGTATAAAAAAATTTTAGGTTGAGAAATAAAGGACAAAGGATTTTTAATCCTCATATTTTAATTATTAGCCGAAGACATTTCAAAAGAGATAGAGTTTTTATCAAACTTTACCTTGGTACCTCTGTCTACGTCGAGTGTTACGGTTTCCTTTTCAATTAAAATAATTTTACCGTGCATTCCTCCTGCAGTAACTACCTTATCACCTTTCTTTAGACTTGAAACAAAATCTGACTGTTTTTTTCTTTTGTTTTGTTCAGGTCTTAAAATAAAAAAATACGCAACTACTACTATTGCTATAGGAAAAAATAACTGAGCTAAACCAGAACCAAAAGATTGAAGTAAAATCATCTATTTGATTAAGATCTAGGATTAACCTGAGCTCTTATCAAAAGCTTTTTTACTTTAGACTCAGTATTAGCTGTTATTGTAACAACTTTGTTCTGCATACCTGGCTTATTACTTGAGTCAAATTGCACTTTAATTTCACCAGATCCACCTACAGGTATTGGCTGTTTAGGCCACTGAGGGACGGTACAACCACAAGCAGCTGTTGCCTTTGAAATTACTAATGGAGCCTCTCCTGTATTAGTAAATTTAAAAACATGGCTTACAATTTCACCATCTCTTATGTCTCCAAAATTGTATTCTTCTTCTTGAAAAGCAAACTGCGGGTATGCTCCAGCAGGAACTACCGAAGTGATGCCTCCTCCTTTTCTCATTGAAGCAATCTCTGTCTCAAGTTTTGCTACTCTTAACTCCAAGTCACTCACTTGTGATCCACAAGAAATAAGTAGTGACATACAAAATATAGAAATAATTTTTCTCATAATAATTTTAGTTTTCTTTAATTTTTGATAAAATACCATCAACATCTTTAAGTAATTTTTCTGCCTTACTTTTAGCATCATTAACTACTTTCTTACTTTTATTTTTAGCATCAGAATCTATAGAATCTTTCTCATCCATAATATCTTCAAGAAGATCCTCTAATTTTCTTCTGTATCTATTTAATCTGAAATTTAATCTATCCCTCGTATTATTTCCCTTATCTGGAGCAAATAATATTCCGATTATTCCCCCTACTACAAGTCCTACAATTAAACTTATAAATGAATTAGTTGAATTTTTACTCATATCTATTTATTTATTATCAATTAAACCCTTTCCTGATTTAATTATTTTACCTTCTTTATGCAAATTTAATGAAATTACATCTAAAAGACCATTTATAAATTTTCCACTCTTTGGTGAACTATAATTTTTTGCGATATCAATACATTCATTGATAGTGACTTTCATCGGAATATTACTAAAACTTAGCATCTCCCCAATACCCATTCTGAGTATTGACCTATCCATTAATGTAATTCGTTCCAAGTCCCAATTTTTAGCATATTTTTTAATATACACATCATATTCACTGGTATCTTGGATAACAATATCAAACAAAGAACTAGCAAATTTTAAATCTTCTTTAATGTCCTCAGACAAACTTGCGACAGCAAATGTATTAAAATTTGATGAATTCATTGATTTAACTGTCTTTTTTAACATTGATCTAACAATTAAAAAATCTTCGCTCCAAAAAATATTATTTTCTTCAAAGAACTTGACAACAAACTCATTCTTTATCAGGAATTTTAAGGTTAACTCAGAAAAAAAGTTATAATCATCTTCGAAAGTAGGACTATCAATTTTTATATAATTTTTATAAAAATCTTCTTCTAATAAAATTTTATACCAAACTCTTATCTCCTCCGTCTCTTTACCCCATTTATTTTCATATTTTATTAACCCGTCAATTACTTCTCTATTAGTCTCAATGAAGTTTACGACTTTATTATCAGATAAATTAAATCTGGATTTGCTTTTTTTAATCTTCTCATTTTTAGCAATCTCTCTTTTCTCTTCATTTATTTTTTTGAAAACTATTGATATTGACAAGAGGTCATAAAAATTTTTTTCTATTTCTCTAATTGATTTATCTAATTCATTTGAAATTTTTAATTGAAGTTTAAGTTGATCGTCACTCTGAATAGACTGATGATAGAATGAATATAGTAATTGTAATACTTTGACCCTCAGGGTTCTTCTGTTTATCATAAAACTTCAAATTAAAGAACGAAGTGCAAATGTAATTACTTTTTAGAATTTTCCTTAATTCTATCTTTTGCTAATTGAATTGCTGAAGAATTTGTAGTAGTTGAATTTTTAATAGAATGGTCTAATACATCAGACACCTTATCATATATTGACTCCGTCATTTCCATTACCTTTTTCTCATCAATATCATTAATTTGCTCATGATACACACTAATTATTCCACCAGCATTAATTAAAAAATCGGGAACATATAATATCTTTTTCTCTTGAAGCATCTTTGGGACCAGAGTGTCATCACCTAGCTGATTATTTGCTGCTCCAGCAATTATATTACACTTAATATTCTTTAGGGAATTAACGTTTATTGTTCCTCCCAGTGCACAAGGAGATAAAATATCATAAGAGTTATCATATATTTCATTTTCATTAATAACATTTACTTTGTCTAGAGAAAGTTTTTCAATATTTTCTTGATTGATATCAACTACAGATACATTAGCTCCCTCTTCTAGCAGGTGATTAACTAATTTTCTTCCTACATTACCTACTCCTTGAACTAAAACTTTTTTGTCCTTCAAGCTATCCTTTCCCGTTATATGTTTTGTGGCGGACTTAATTCCAACATAAACTCCATAGGCAGTCGGTGAAGAAGAGTCACCAAGACCACCATGTTCTTTTGGAAGTCCTACCACATAATTACTTCTTTCTTTTACCCAAACTATATCTTGGATTGACATATTTACATCTTGTGCGGTCCAATACTTTCCATTTAAATCATTAATAAAATCTGCAAATCTCTTTATAAAAGATTCTGATTTAAGTTTAATATCACCAATTATTACAGCTTTTCCACCTCCAGCATTTAACCCGGCTAAGGATGACTTATAGCTCATGGCCTTTGACAAGTTTATTACGTCCCTTAACGCTTCATTATCTGAAGAATAATTCCACATTCTTGTTCCGCCTATAGCAGGACCTAATACAGTATTATGAATACCAATTATAGCTTTTAATCCTAGCGCTTCGTCATTACAAAAAACAAGTTGTTCGTGATTGTCATTTTTAATTTTCTCAAAAACGGAATTATTTTGATCTATACTCATAATTATGATATTAAGTAATAGTTTTACGGTTAGTTAGTTCATTAAATTTATAAAAAAATTTGAAAGACCTCTCCTATTTAAATAAATACCTTATCAAGTATAAATATTATTATACAATTGGAGTAATATTCATTCTTATTTCTACGGTTTTTGCAATCATTCCCGCGACATTAATCAGAGAGACATTTAACTTAATTGAAAGTGGATACTCTGATTATGAAAATGGTGATGAATTAATAAAATCAAAAATTTTAAAAGATGTTTTATTTTATGCTTCTGGAATAATATTAGCTGCAATAATTCGAGGTTTTTTTATGTATATGATGAGGCAAACAATAATAGTTGCTTCAAGAAAAATAGAATATGATTTAAAAAATGATATTTTTTTTCACTACCAGACTCTCCCTTTAGAATTTTATAAAAGAAATAATACTGGAGATTTAATGAATAGGATTTCTGAAGATGTCAGTAAAGTAAGAATGTACCTTGGCCCAGCGCTAATGTATGGAATGAATGTTACTATCCTTATGTTAATAGTAATTCCATTTATGTTTTATATAAATTCAAATTTGGCATTCTACAGCTTAGTTCCTCTACCTTTCTTAGTCATTTGTATTTACTTTGTTCAAAATATCATCAACAGAAGGTCTGAGGAAATTCAGAAATCACTTTCTAATCTATCAACATATGTTCAAGAAACCTTTTCAGGAATAAGATTAATTAAATCTTTTGTTAGAGAGATGAACTTTTCAAAAGTTTTTACTGATAAAAGCAATGATTATAAGGACAAATCGATAAGACTACAATATGTTCTTGCTCTTTTTTTTCCAGTAATTATGACCCTTATAGGTTTAAGTATTATGATTACTGTATATGTTGGATCTATTGAAGTTTTTGATGGTAATTTAACAATTGGAAATATAGCAGAATTTCTTATTTATGTTTACTTGTTAACCTGGCCAGTTACAGCTTTAGGATGGATAACAAGTATTGTTCAGAGAGCATCTGCTTCTCAAAGAAGAATTAATGAATTTCTAGATGAGAAAACTAGCATAATATCTTTAGCAAAGAAAAATATAGATATAAAAGGTTCCGTAGAATTCAAGAATGTTAGTTTTAAATATCAAGACACAGGAATTAACGGTATGAGTGACGTATCATTTAAATTAAATGCTGGAGATTCACTAGGAATTATTGGTTCAACAGGTTCAGGAAAAAGTACGATTGCAAATAGCATACTCCGGCTATTTGATATAGACAGTGGAAAAATCCTAATTGATAATATTGATATTAAAAAGTTAGATATATCATATTATAGAAGACAAATCGGTTATGTACCTCAAGATGTTTTCTTGTTTTCAGATACAATAGAAAATAATATCTTATTTGGATCAGAAGATAACAACTTTGAAAAAGTTAAAAAAGCGGCAGAAAACTCTGACTTAACAAGGAATATAGAATCTTTTCCAAATAAGTTTAAAACTAAAATTGGTGAGAGGGGAATTACTCTTTCTGGAGGACAAAAGCAAAGAATATCTATTGCTAGAGCTATTATTAAAGAACCTAAAATTTTAATACTTGATGATTGCCTCTCAGCGGTAGATACAAAAACTGAAAATATAATCTTAGAAAATTTAAAAGATATAATGAAAGATAAGACATCAATTATTATCTCTCATAGAATTTCATCTGTAAAGCTCGCAAAAAAAATTATAGTAATTGAAAACGGAAAAGTTATTGAACAAGGTGACCACGCCTCTTTATTAAAAGTTAAAAAGAGTTACTACAAGTTATTTCAACAACAAATTGAATCTGAAAAGTCTTGAGCTTTACTAATTAACTATATTTTTGTACTGCATTTCATATAGTTTTTTATAGTACCCTCTCAACTTTAATAAATTATCATGAGTTCCCATTTCCTTGATTTCACCAGAGTCAATTACTATAATCTTATCTACCTCTTTAATGGTTGAAAGTCTATGGGCAACAACTATGGATGTTCTGTTTTTTAGAATCTCTGAAACAGCTCTTTGGATCATTACCTCTGACTCTGAGTCGACTGATGAAGTAGCTTCATCTAACAAAATAATTTTTGGGTCATATAGCATTATTCTAATACATGAAATTAATTGTCTTTGGCCTACCGATAATGAGACGCCTCTCTCTTTAACATCAAAAAGTAATTTGTTTGGTAACTTATTAATAAAGCTTTCAGCTCCAACTTTTTTAACAGCAGACCATACCTGCTCCTCTGATATACTATCATTATAAAGGGTTAAATTATTTAGAATTGTATCTGAAAATAAGAAAACATCTTGTGATACTAAACCAAGATTATCTCTCAATGATAAAATGTTATAATCTTCAATGTTTTTGTTGTCTACCAGAATACTACCCTTCTGAAAATCATAAAATCTATTTATTAAATTAATTATTGAAGTCTTACCTGAACCTGTGCTTCCGACAAAACCCACAGACTCTCCTTTTTTAATTTTAAAGGAAATATCTTTTAGGACATAGTCATCATCATTATATGCAAACCAAATGTTTTTGAACTCAACTTCTCCACCAATATCGATGCCTTTAATCTTTTCATTTGACTTTATATTTTCATTTCTGTCTAATAAATCAAATATCCTTTTTGAACTAACAACACCCATTTGTAATGTGTTAAATCGATCTGCAATAGCTCTTATTGGTCTGAAAAATAATTGGAGATACATAATAAATGCTATCAAGACACCTAAAGTAACTTCACCAGCAAAAAGCTGATTTGAGCCAAACCATATAAGTAATCCAAGGCCTATAGAGGTAAATAATTCCATAACGGGAAAGTAAATAGAGTAATACAAGACAGCCTTTAAATTTGATTGTAGATGAGTGTTATTAATCTTCTTAAACTTTTTATACTCTTTTTCTTCATTCCCAAATATTTGAACAATATTCATTCCCACAATATGCTCTTGAACAAACGAGTTAAGATTTGCCACAGCATTTCTTACATCATTAAAAGATACTTTAACTTTTTCCTTAAAAATATAAGTTGTAAGAAAAAGGAAAGGCAAAGCAGCAAGACTTATCAATGTTAATTTCCAATTAATATAGAACATGAGGAATACTATTCCTACAAGTTGTAATATGTCTCCAATTATTGCGGCAATTCCTTGTCCAAAAATATCTGCAATAGTTTCAATGTCAGATACATTTCTTGTTACAATTCTTCCTATCGGTGTTTTGTCAAAGAAACGAAGTCTAAATTTTTGAATATGAGAAAACAACTTTATTCTAATATCCTTGATTATATTTTGACCTAACCAACCGGAAAGATACGTGTGGAAATACATTACAATTGCGTTGAGTATTAATAGAAAAAAAAGTAAAAGAATCATCTTTTTTAATCCTATTAAATCATTTACTGTCACATAATCATCTATTATTATTTGAGTAATGTATGGTCTAATAGGTTGTAAGACAGATAAACTTAAAGTTAATATTACAAGAATATAGAAAACCTTAATATAAGGCCTACAAAAAACTAAGAGACGTTTTAAAATTTTTAAGTCAAATAAATTTCCACTTATATTACTTTCACTCATAAGTATATATCTTCTTCATATAAAACCTTGTTAAGATATAGTCCATGAGCAGGCACAGAAGGACCTGCTAATTTTCTCTCTTTTTTTATAATAATATCCTCTAAAAACTCTAATTCAATTTTATTCTCATTGATTTCAAAAAGTGTTCCCATTATAGCTCTTACCATACCTCTCAAAAACCTATTTGAAGTTACTTTAAAAAAATAAGAATTATTTTTTTTTTCTATAGCAGCGTAAGATACATTACAATTATAATTATTAACATCTGTTTTTACTTTTGAAAAAGTTTGAAAGTCTTTAAACTTTTTAATTATATCACAAGCCTTATTTAATAATTCAATATCAATATCGCTTTTATAATAATAAGAGTAATCATTTAAAAAAGGTGATTTTTTAGTATGAATTTTATATATGTATTCTCTTGAAATTGCATCAAACCTTGCGCTTACATTTTCTTTAACTCCATTAATAGAGTTTATAGAAATATCCCTAGGTAATAAAGAATTTATTCTATAAAGAAAATTTTCTATGATATTACCATTAAAATCAAAGTGGGCAACCTGAGACATGGCGTGAACCCCAGTATCTGTTCTACCACTACCTAAAGATTTAATTTCTGTCTTTAGAATAGTAGACAAAGATTTATCAAGTATCTCTTGAACTGTTATTGCGTTTTCTTGAATTTGCCAGCCATGATAATTTTTTCCAAAATATGATATATCAATAAAATATCTCACTTTTTAAATCATTTTATTTTTCTTTGTACAAAATACGGTCATGATTCAGAGAATCCAAACAATATTCCTTTTCTTATTTATTGTAACATTATCATCAACCTTTTTTTTTCCTGTTTGGCAAAAAATAGAGATGAAAGATTCTGATTCTGTTGACATAATAGTAACAGGATATATATCCAGTGCTTTCTTAGATAATGGAAATAACGGAACAGTAAACGACTATTTTTATATTGGGATAATTTTAATAACATGTTGTGTTTTAGCTGTATACTCTATATTTAGTTATAATAACCGATTAACTCAAATTAAAATTGGAACAATAAATGCGATGTTAACATCTGTTGTAGTTTTCTTTTTCTTATATCAAGTATTCTACAATGAACTCTATTTAAATATCAATGATAAAATCAGTTTTCTTATTTCATTTTATTTAATATTTTTGGCGATATTTTTGAATTTTCTATCTAACAGATTTATTAGAAAAGATGAGTTATTAGTCAGAGAATCAGAAAGGATAAGATAAAATTTATATAGACGTGAAAGAAAAAGGTAACATATCAATTAACACAGAGAATATATTTCCAATAATTAAGAAATTCTTATACTCAGACCAAGATATATTTTTAAGAGAGTTAGTATCTAATGCAGTAGATGCAACACAAAAAATTAAAAGCCTATCTCAAATGGGTGAGCTCAAAGAAGAAATAGGTGATTTAAAAATTGAAGTAATTCTAGACAAAAAGAAAAAAACCATTACAATTTCAGATAAAGGAATTGGAATGTCAGCAGAAGAAATTAAAAAATATATAAATCAAATTGCTTTCTCTGGTGCTACAGAGTTCGTAGAAAAATATAAAGAAAAAGGAGATTCTCAACAGATTATTGGTCATTTTGGATTAGGGTTTTACTCAGCATTTATGGTCTCATCATATGTTGAAATAAAATCGAAGTCGTACATTAAAAATAAAAAAGCTGCCTACTGGAAATGTGATGGGAATACTGAGTTTGAGATAAAAGAATCTGATAAAAAAGAAAGGGGTACGGAAGTGATTTTACACATTAACGATGATTCAAAAGAGTTTTTAGAAGAATCTAAAGTCAATGAAATATTAAATAGATACTGCAAATTTTTACCTGTAGAAATAAAGTTTGGTCAAAAAGATGAATCTGTAGAGGATGGTAAGGATAAAGAAGGTAAACCAAAACATAAGACAGTTAAAGTTGATAATATAGTAAATAACCCTAGCCCTATTTGGAACAAAAGCCCAAAAGATTTAACTGATGATGATTATAAAGCTTTTTATAAGGAATTATATCCTTTCTCTGAAGAACCATTATTCTGGATTCATCTTAATGTTGACTACCCTTTCAATTTAACAGGGATCCTATACTTTCCAAAAATTAAAAATGATTTTGAGGTTCAAAAAAACAAAATACAATTATACTCAAGACAAGTTTTTATTACTGACGAAGTAAAGGATGTTGTACCAGAGTTTCTAATGCTTCTCCACGGTATCATTGATTCACCAGATATACCCTTAAATGTATCTAGAAGTTATCTTCAATCAGACGGTAACGTGAAAAAAATAAATACATATATAACAAAAAAAGTAGCCGATAAACTTAACGAGTTATTTAAAGATGAAAGAAAAGAGTTTGATAATAAATGGAAAGACATAAACTTATTTGTGAAGTATGGAATGATATCAGAAGAAAAATTTTATGAAAAAGTAGAATCATTAGCTTTATTTGAAAGTGTTGACGGGAAGATGAGAACTATTGATGAATACAAAAAACATATTTCAAAGACACAAAAGGATAAAGATAAAAATCATATTATTTTATATACATCTGATATAGATAAACAAGATTCATTTATCCAAGATGCTAAAAACAGAAATTATGATGTTGTAATATTTAATAATGTCATTGATAGTCACTATATAAATCATCTAGAACAGAAACTAGATAAAGTACAAATTAAAAGAGTTGACTCAGATATACTTGATAAACTAATAGATAAAGGAGATAAAAAAGAAACTGTAATCTCTGATAAAGATAAAGAAAAGCTTAAGGGGATTTTTGATAAAATTATTAATAATAAATCAACTGTTGTTAGTGTAGAAGCATTAAGCCCTCAAGACAGTCCAGTATCAATAACATTACCTGAATTTTTTAGGAGAATGCAAGATATGGCTAAGACAAGTGGTGGTGGAAATCCTATGATGATGGGTGGACCAGGTGAAATGATTGCAGTTAATATAAACGGAAACCATAAAACAATCGAAAAGATTTTAAAGGCAAAAACTTCTAAGACAAAAGAAAAAATGGCTTCTCAGCTTTATGATTTAGCTCTTTTATCTCAGAATATGTTAACTGGTTCAGAGTTAACTAGCTTTGTTAAAAGGAGCCTAGATATTTTATCTAAATAATTTTTTAGCTAAAATATCGTTTTAAAGATATGAGAAAAATATTTTTTGTTTTTATATCCCTGTTTTTATCATCTCATATTCAAATATTATCTCAGGATCTGTTTCGATTAAATGTGGACACTATATCTTCCACTGACCTCTTATTTCAAGAAGAGGAAGATACATTAATGATAGACAAAAAAAAGAAAAAAAAAAGGAATGTATATTTTGGAATTAAAACTAAAAAGGGATTTATAAGGTCCTCAAGTGGAAGGAATTTAATATATGAGAATTTCCACTATATAAAAGAACCTGAAATAAAAAATGAATATGCTCAAGAAATTTATTTTTACGATAAAAAGAAAAAGAAAATAATAAGATCAAAAAAAATTATTGATGATGCAGTCATGATGCATGGACCCTACAAAAAAAGATTAGGTGAGCAAATTATTGAAGAAGGAATGTTTTATTATGGACTTAAACAAAACAGGTGGGTTCGTTTAAATAGGTCTGATATTTTACAAGATAAAGAAATGTTTTCTCTAGGGTGGTATTATGAATCAATTAGATCATTTTGGGATAGAGATAAAAAAAATCTAAGAGATATAATACCAATAAAATTTGGTGAAAAAAATGGTGTTTACTATGCTTTTTATGAAAACGGTACCGTTGCAGCTAAAGGAGAATATGAATTTGATAAACCAGTCGGTATCTGGACAGAATATTACAATTCAGGAAAGAAGAAAAGGGAAATTAAATATGAAGAATCAGCTTTTAATTTTAGTGAATCATTTATTAGTAAGGAATGGAATATAAATGGTAAATTGATTTATGATAGGAATTTATTCTTAAAAGAATAAACTTCTTAAATTTCTAATCGTCTTGAACAATCTAATAAACAAAGAAGTTAAAATCTTAAAACTAGGTCACATTGACTACAAAAAAGCTTGGGATAAACAGGAAAAAATTTTTAAAAAAATTATTGATACTAAAATAGATAATCGAAAAAACAATAAACTTGAACAAACAGAAAACTATATTTTAACCTGTTCACATCCCCACGTATATACTCTTGGAAGAAGTGGAGATGAGGATAACCTATTAATAGATAAAAATTTTATAAAAAAAGAAAACCTAAGTTTTTATAAAATCAATAGAGGAGGAGACATAACTTATCATGGACCAGGGCAAATAGTTATATATCCTATATTAGATTTAGAAAATTTTTTTACTGATATTCATAAGTACTTAAGATTATTAGAGGAATCCGTTATTTTAACATTAAAAGAATTAAAAATTAAAGCAGGTAGAGTAGATGGGCTAACAGGAGTTTGGGTAAATCAGAGAAGTGGTTCTCCAAAAAAAATCTGTGCTATGGGAGTTAAAACTAGTAGGTGGGTAACAATGCATGGCCTTGCTTTAAATGTGAATACTGACTTAAAATATTTTAAAAATATTATTCCATGTGGCATCCAGGGTAAAGATGTTACATCGATAGATAAAGAGATAAATTATAAAATCTCTTCAGATGATGTAGAAAAAATTTTAATTAAAAACCTTTCTGACACCTTCAAGTTTAAAATCTTATAAAATGAAATTTAAAAAAAGAAAAAAGAAAGATAAAAAGTTAAATAGAAATACCTTAAGTGGTATTGTTGACCATGTTAACAGGAAATATGCTTTCGTAACTACTGACGAATTTTCTGAAGACATAAAGATAAAAAGTAGATTCATGAGAGGTGCTATCCATGGAGACAAAGTAGAATTAAAAATATCTGATAATTTTTCCAGCAAAAACATAGAAGGAGAGGTAATAAAAATTTTAGAAAGAAAATCTACTGAGTTTATTGGCATGGTTGAAGACAGTAAGGGATTCGCTTTTTTTATTCCTAAAAACAAAAAAATTTTTGTAGATTTTTTTGTAAGGAAAAAGAAGAATGAAAACTTTTCAAAAAACAAAAAATATATAGCTAAGGTAATTAACTGGGGAAATTCAAATAAAAAACCTGAAGCCAAAATAATCAAATGTATTGGTGAAAGTGGAAAAAATGAAACAGAAATAAATTCTATAATATATGACTTTAATTTACCCGTAAAATTTCCAAATGATGTAATAGTAGAAACAGAAAAGCTTGATGAAAAGATATCTGAAAAAGAAATTAATAATAGAAAAGATCTAAGACACCTTGACTCATTTACAATAGATCCTGATGATGCAAAAGATTTTGATGACGCACTATCAATTGAAAAAAAAGATGGCTTTTATAATATTGGAATTCATATAGCTGATGTTTCTCATTTTTTTAATAATAGAACACAAATAAATAATGAGGCAGAAAAACGAGCTACATCAATTTACCTTGTAGATAGGACTATTCCTATGTTACCAGAAAAACTATCAAATAACTTATGTTCTCTAAAACCCAATATTGACAGATTAACTTTCTCAGTATTAATTAAAATGGATGAAAAATTTAAAATTATAAGCTCTTGGGTTGGGAGAACTATTATCCACTCTAAAAAAAGATTTACTTACGAAGATGCTCAAGAATCAATCGATAATACTAATGGCCTTTTTCATGAAAAACTTAATATGCTAAATAAAGTTGCTAAACACATCAGAAAAAACAGATTTGATTCAGGATCTTTTAACTTTAGAAGCAACGAAGTCAAATTCAAACTTGACAAAGAAAAAAAACCTATTGGGGTCTACAAAAAAGTTAGAAAAGACACGCATAAATTAGTAGAAGAATATATGCTCTTAGCAAATAAAATCGTTGC
>TARA_B110000008_G_scaffold220794_1_pt1 | contig 18802 bp, 18 predicted proteins | sample TARA_B110000008 | Tara Oceans TARA_B110000008 (sample SAMEA4396496) | marine metagenome | biome: Westerlies Biome; feature: [DCM] deep chlorophyll maximum layer (ENVO:01000326); material: water (ENVO:00002006), including particulate matter (ENVO:01000060) such as... | depth 40 m
TGTGCACGGATATATGGCTCTTCTACACTTTCCAAAATACTTGGATCAGGATAGTCAGTAGGATTATGTATTTCTAATTTTTTGCCTGCTCTTGTGTGTGCGTAATAAGATACATTGGGAACGGTAGTAATTACTGTCATATTGAACTCACGCTCCAATCTTTCTTGAATGATTTCCATGTGTAACATTCCAAGGAATCCACACCTAAACCCAAAGCCTAATGCTGCAGATGATTCTGGTGCGTAAGTTAAAGAAGCATCATTTAATTGCAGTTTTTCCATAGAATTTCTAAGTTCCTCAAAGTCCTCAGTATCTACAGGATAAATTCCTGCAAAAACCATAGGCTTCACTTCTTCAAATCCTTTTACTGCTTCAGTTGCAGGGTTTTCAGCAGTTGTAATTGTATCTCCTACTTTTACTTCTCTTGCGTCTTTTATTCCAGAAATAATATAACCTACTTCCCCAGCCTTCATGGTATTCTTTGGAAATTGTTTTAATCTTAAGGCACCAATTTCGTCAGCATGGTATTCCATATCTGTTGCCATAAATTTTACTTTTTGACCTTTTTTTATTTCTCCATTTATGATTTTGAAGTAAGCTTCAATCCCCCTAAAAGTATTGTAAACTGAATCAAAAATCATAGCTTGCAAAGGCGCTTCTGTATCTCCTTCAGGAGAAGGAACTCTTTCTACAATTGCAGCTAATATCTCTTCAATTCCAACTCCAGTTTTTGCACTAGCCGGAACAATGTCTTCATCTTTACAATCAATCAAATCAATAATTTGATCTTTTACTACCTCAGGTTCAGCTGAAGGTAAATCAATCTTATTTAAAACAGGAATGATTTCTAAATCATGTTCTAAAGCTAAATAAAGATTGGAAATAGTTTGAGCTTGAATTCCTTGTGCTGCATCAACTATTAATAACGCACCCTCACAAGCAGCAATTGAACGAGAAACCTCATAAGAAAAATCAACATGTCCAGGAGTATCAATTAAATTTAGGATGTATTCCTCTCCTTTATAGGTGTACTCCATTTGTATTGCATGACTTTTAATGGTAATTCCCCTTTCTTTTTCAAGGTCCATATTGTCTAACAATTGAGCTTCAGATTCCCTTTCTGTAACAGCTCCTGTAAACTCCAATAGTCTGTCTGCCAAAGTAGATTTACCATGGTCAATGTGTGCAATAATGCAAAAATTTCTAATTTTTTTCATGAGGTGCGAAAATACATCTTTTCACTCAAATACAAGCATGTATTTTTGTGCAGATATTTTAGTATACTTGTAACCCGAAAAGTAAAAAAATGAGTAAAGTAAAAATCAGAAGAAGAAGACATTTCCTTAAAGCAATCACCTGGAATCTATTGGCAATGACGACAACATTTTTTATTTTGTCATATTTACCTCCCTATTTTGGATTTGAACCTATTGATAAAAGTTCAGTAGGTTGGTTAGTTGCTCTTGATAGAGTCGCAAAATTAATGTTTTATTATTTCCATGAAAGAACATGGTTTGCATCAAATTGGGGGGTTATAAAGCCGCCTAAAGTTTAATTAGGTTTGTCTTCATTTTTTAAAGTGTAGTAAAAGTCCTGCTGATTATTTTTTAATAATTCAGCCTCTATTTCTTCATCAATTTCCCATTGATATTTTTTCCGTTTTGGTCCTTCATTTTTATAAAAGAAAGCTACTAAAATTCCTGCTAATAAACCAGCTAGATGTCCTTCCCATGAAATAGCTTGTTTTGTTGGTAGTACTCCCCAAATCATTGATCCGTATAGAAAAATAACTACCATAGAAATAGCTGATAATCTTGGATTTTTTCGAATAAATCCACTGACTAATAAAAAGGAGGCTAAGGCATAAATGATTCCACTTGCCCCAATATGAAAAGAAGGACGGCCAATTATCCAAAGCCAAAATCCTGAAATGAAAAATAACCACAAAAATAATTGAGGAGCAATTTTTCGATACATAGTAAAAAGCATCCCGCCTAAAATTATTATTGGATAGCTATTATTAATCAGATGGGCAAAATCTTTATGTATAAAAGGAGAAAAAAAAATACCTTTTAATCCGCTTATACTTTTAGGGAATACGCCATAACTAACGAATGAGAGATTAAAATTAAGTTCAATAATTTTAACAATCCACATTAAAAGTAAAAATAAGAAAGGGATAAATAAAATCCCAAAAAGTTCTTTTCGTTCTGTTTTGTTCATGAGTGTTTCTTGATGCAATAAAAGTAAACATTTACATATTAAATAACGCAATAAATTGTATTTTTACGAAAGATGAAATCAGAAAAAAAACTCTTCCTTTTAGATGCATTTGCTTTAATATATAGAGCATATTTTGCATTCGCTAAAAATCCCAGAATAAATTCAAAGGGTTTAGATACATCAGCTGTATTTGGTTTTGTAAATACATTAAATGAAGTAATTAAAAAAGAAAATCCAAGTCATATTGCAGTTGTTTTTGATAGAAAAAAACCAACACAAAGGCATGTTGATTATCCTGAATATAAAGCCCACAGAGAAGCAATGCCTGATGGTTTGCGTGATGCATTGCCTTATATTGACACTTTGTTGGAGGCATTTAATATTCCAAAATTATATATGGACGGATATGAAGCAGATGATGTAATTGGAACCTTAGCCAAAAAAGCTGAGCAAGAAGGATTCCAAACCTACATGATGACTTCTGATAAGGATTTTGCTCAATTAGTTTCTGAGAATATTTTTATGTATCGTCCTGGAAATAAATGGCAGCCAACAGCTGTTTGGGGAATACCAGAAGTATTGGAAAAATTTGATATCCAAAGAGTGGATCAAGTGATTGATTATTTGGGAATGATGGGTGATACTGCTGATAATATTCCAGGAATTCCAGGAATAGGAAAAAAAACAGCTCAGAAATTTTTAAAACAATACGGTTCTATGGAGGGACTTTTTGCCAATTCTCATGAGCTAAAAGGAAAAATGAAGGAGAAGGTTGAGCTTTCAGAAGAGATTGGTTTGTTATGTAAAAAATTAGTTACCATTATTACTGATGTGCCAATTGAATTTGATGCAGATGCTATGCTTATGGAACCTAAAAATGAAGAAAAGATAATTTCTTTATTTGAAGAATTGGAGTTTAAAACGATATTACCTAGAATACTTGGGAGTAGCGCGAAACCTAATAAGCCAACAGAGCAGGTTGAGAAAAAAACGATTGAAAAATTACCAGCAGCAGAACCTACTGCTCAATTTGATTTATTTTCTCAGCCAACATCTGTCCCTGCTAAGATTGAAAAAACTAATTTTGAATTGATAACTGATCCTGATAAATTAAGTCAGTTAAAATCAGAAATTGAAAATGAAGGTAAATTTTCTTTTCAAATAATTACAGATACGAAAGAAGCTTTAACTACTAAAATTGTTGGTTTTTCTTTGAGCCATACAAATGATAATGGATTTTATATTCCATTTAATAAAGATACTAAGGGATTAATAAAATCCCTTTTTGAAAATGTAGCTATTGATAAACTTGGCTATGACTTGAAATTTGCAATTAAAGTATTGTCAAGTGAGGAAATTGAAGTTTTAGGTACTTTGTTTGATGTTGAGATAGCACATTATCTATTGCATCCTGATATGCGCCATGCTCTGGATGTTATATCGGATAATTACCTGAATAAAATAATGATTGATGAGCAATCAGTTGTTGGGAAAGGGAAAACAAAAGTTAAATTATCTTCTTTAAATTCTGAATTAATAACTGATTTTGCAGCAGAGCAAGCTTCAATAATTTTTAACCTTGCAGTTATTTTTGAAAAAGAATTGAAGGAGGTTGGGGTATGGAATTTATTTACAGATGTTGAAATTCCCTTGACTGTTGTTTTGGCAAAAATTGAAAATGAGGGAATTGCTTTGGATGTTGAAATGCTTAATAAATACAGTATTGAATTGACAAATGAGCTGGAACTTCAAACAAAAAAAATTCATGACTTTGCTGGTGAAGAATTTAATATTGCATCACCAAAGCAAATGGGAGAGATTTTATTTTCAAAGATGGAATTGAGTAAAAAGCCTAAAAAAACAAAGTCTGGACAATTTTCTACTTCAGAAGAAACACTTGCAAAACTGAAAGATAGTCATCCTATAATTGAAGAGATATTAAATTTTAGAGCAGTAAAGAAATTATTATCAACTTATGTTGATGCCCTGCAGGAAATAGTAAATTCAACTACTAAAAGAATACACACTACCTTTAATCAATCGGTTGCTGCAACAGGCCGTTTGTCATCTGTAAATCCTAACTTACAGAATATTCCAATCCGTACTAAAAGAGGAATGAAAGTGCGTGAGGCATTTATTGCTAGAGATAAAAATTATACTTTAATGGCTGCTGATTATTCCCAAATTGAGCTTAGGATTATGGCAAGTTTAAGTAAAGATGAGGGTATGCTTACGGCCTTTAATAATGGGGTTGATATTCATTCAGCCACAGCAGCTAAAGTATATAAAGTGCCAGTAGAGGATGTGGATAGAGAAATGCGTTCAAAAGCAAAGGCAGTAAATTTTGGAATTATCTATGGCATTTCAGCTTTTGGACTCTCGCAAAATATTGGAGTCAGTAGAACTGAAGCAAAAGAGATTATTGATAATTATTTTGAGCAGTTCCCAAAAGTGAAGGAGTATATGGATTGGTCAATTGAGCAGGCACGAGAAAAAGAATATGTTGAAACTGTAATGGGAAGGAGAAGGTATTTAAACGATATTAATTCCCGTAATGCTGTAATGCGATCAGTGGCTGAACGAAATGCAATTAATGCACCTATACAAGGTTCAGCTGCTGATATTGTGAAAAAAGCTATGATTGATGTACAAGTAGAAATGGATAAAAGAGGAATGCAATCTAAAATGTTATTGCAAGTTCATGATGAATTAGTTTTTGACATGCATAATAGCGAATCAGAAGAATTGAAATCGCTTGTAAAAGAGAAAATGGAGCAAGCAGTTACACTTAAAGTCCCTTTAATAGTTGATATTGGTGAAGGAGTAAATTGGCTAGAAGCCCATTAATTTATTCTGCTTTCTTATCAATAAAGAGTAAGTACAATACTACTAGGGCAATAACTCCTATAAAGGAACTTCCTGCATCTTGAATGTTTCCTACAGGATCCCATCCTAATATTTTTTCGCCTAAAAGAAGTTGAACAACTACTCCTAAACATAAAAATGTTAGGGCTGTTGCAGTTAAATCCTTAATGGCTTCTGTTATTTTAGTAAATAATTTTTTCATCTGATTAGTTTGATGTGGTCAAATATAAGTTATTAAAACAAAATAGCCCTACGGTTAAGCAGGGCTATTTTATATAGTACATCTAATTAATCTTACTTGCTAGTTAAAAGCGAGAATAAAACTAATAATCCAACTAATCCTCCGAACCCAGCTCCTCCTAGTCCGTTAATAACTGCCATCACATTGTCAATCACAGTCATTCCAAACATAGCGCCTCCTCCAAAAAGGATTTCTACTGCTACTCCTAGTCCTAAAACTGTCATGATTAAACCTGTTAAGCCTTTAAAAAAGCCATTGAAATACTTAAATACATTGTCCATAATAAAAAATAATTTGGTTAATACTGATGCCAAACTTAGAACATAATTGCTTTGTTTTGAATGATTTGCTACTTTTTTCTTTTAGAATGCTGTTTTTAGGAAATTTTACTTTTTAACAACTAATAAAAAACATAACATACTGATAAACAAAATATTAAATTGGTTTTTAATGTTTTTTAGATATGTAAAATCCTATGGTTTTAAACACAAACTTGTTAAAAATTACAAAACCGTATAACTTACTGATATACAGTTGTAAAGGGTGTGTTTTTGCATAAAAAAGGAAGAAAACCCCTAATTTAAGTTAACATCACGAATTGAGAGTATATTTTTCTTGAATTCATCAAAATTTTGTATAATATAATACAGCTTTTGGGCAGCAATTGTGGTTGTTTCTAGCTCATTGTTGTTGTGATAGGCTGTGAATTTGCTCAAAAGTGGGAATGATTTTGGGTCAGAATTCCTGATTTCCTTTTGCATATTAGTATCTACTACTCCAGGGTGTACAGAAAAAACTTCTAAATTATCATGTTGCTCAGTAGCAATTACCTCTGTGAGCATATCTAATGCAGATTTAGTTGCACAGTAAGTACTCCAAGATTGAATAGGACTATTGGCTGCACCAGACCCTATATTAATGAGTAGCTTTTTATCATCAGGATAAGTAGTAATGAATTTCCTACATAATATAGTAGGTGCAACTAAGTTGAGATTGTACTCCTTAATGATATCGATTGATTGCTTTTTATCAAAAGGAACAATAGTACCAATGGTGGCCGCATTATTTATTAGCAGCACATCATCAGTATTAATAGTAGGAAATGTTAAATCATTGACCTGAGCTAAGTCACTTAAATCAATTTTGGTAAAGGTAAAGTTAGGATGATTAATCTTATTTGTTCGGGAATAGCCATATACAAGATATCCTTCTTTAAGTAAAAGCTCAGCTGTAGCTTTGCCGATTCCACCACCTGTACCTGTTATGAGAGCAACTTTATTCACTTATAGTTTTGCTAGGGCTTGATCCAGATCAGCAATTAAGTCCTCAATATCCTCAATACCTACTGATAAACGGATTAAAGAATCAACAACTCCAGTTTTTTCTCTTTCTTCTTTAGGAATTGCAGCATGGGTCATACTTGCAGGGTGACCACATAATGATTCTACTCCCCCTAAACTTTCAGCTAAAGTAAAGTAATGCGTATTAGATACTACAGTTACAGCATCTTCTAATTTATTACCTACTATATTAAATGATATCATTCCTCCAAAGTCATCCATTTGTCTTTTAGCAACATCATGGTTAGGATGCGATTCAAACCCTGGCCAATATACATCTCCTACTTTAGGATGATCTTTCAAGAAGTTAGCAATCACTTTTCCGTTTTCACAATGTCTTTGCATCCTAAGGTGTAAGGTTTTTATTCCTCTTAATACTAGGAAAGAATCCATAGGGCCAGGAACAGCACCACAAGAGTTTTGAATAAAATATAATCTTTCCGCTAAAGAATCATCCTTACAGATTGCAGCTCCCATTACTACATCCGAATGTCCTCCCATGTATTTTGTAAGTGAGTGCATAACGATATCAGCCCCTAAATCCAAAGGTCTTTGTAAATAAGGAGTAGCAAAGGTGTTATCCACCACAAAAATAAGGTCGTGCTTTTTGGATATAGTACCTAAACTTTCAATATCAATAATATTTAGCATTGGGTTGGTTGGTGTTTCTGCCCAAATCATTTTAGTATTTTCATTGATGTAGGATTCTACTTTATCTGCATTTTCCATTCCAACAAAGTGGAATTTAATACCATAGAATTCGAAAATCTTAGTAAAAATACGATAAGTACCTCCGTATAAATCATTAGTTGAAATTACTTCATCACCAGGAGATAATAATTTGATGATAGCATCAATTGCTCCAAGTCCTGAACCAAAACATAAACCATGGGTACCGTTTTCCAAAGCCGCTAAGTTTTTTTCCAAAGCACTTCTTGTTGGGTTTCCTGTACGAGAATATTCATATCCTTTATGATCGCCAGGAGAGGCTTGTATATAAGTAGAGGTTTGGTAAATAGGAGTCATTATTGCCCCTGTAGTTGGGTCAGCCTCTTGTCCTGCATGTATAGTTTTGGTTCCGAATTTCATTGTAATTTTTAGGTTTTATTTGCTTAACAAATGTATTAAATTTGGAGTAATTAATTTTACTTTTGCTAAAAATTAATCCCTTGAATAAAATAGTATTAGCTCATATTTCTTTATTTGTAGCGAACTTAATTTATGCTATCAATTATACTTTTGCTAAAGATGTAATGCCTGATTTTATTCAGCCTTCAGGCTTTATTTTATTGAGAGTAACTGGGGCGGTTACTTTATTTTCAATCTTCTATTTTTTGTTTGTGAATGAAAAGGTGGCCAAGAAAGATATCCTCCGTTTGGCAATATGTGGTGTATTTGGTGTTGCCATAAATCAAATATTGTTTTTTGAAGGGCTGAACTTAACTACTCCAATTAATGCGGCTATTATTATGACGATTAATCCTGTATTAGTAATCATAATGTCAGCCCTTATTCTGTTTGAAAAAATAAATATCAGAAAAGGAATAGGGATAGCATTGGGCTTGGTAGGTGCTAGTACTTTAATCCTAAATGGTGGAAATGTAAGTGGCAATACTAATTATATGTTGGGGAATATGTTTGTGTTTATTAATGCAGCAAGTTATGGTTTGTACTTGGTATTGGTAAAACCTTTGATGCAGAAATATCACCCGATAACTGTTATGTTTTATGTATTTGGATTTGGGCTATTGTATGTATTGCCCTTTGGTTATACTGAACTAAAGGCTGTTGATTGGCTTAGTTTCCCGCCAATAATTATTTGGGAAGTGTTGTTTGTGGTAGTATGTACTACTGTAATTGCTTATCTGCTTAACTCATCAGCATTAAAGTTGCTTAACCCATCAACAGTAAGTATTTATATTTATTTGCAACCCGTATTGGCTACCCTTTTTGCCATATTTAGGGGTTCGGACGCCTTAGATGAAATGAAGATTGTTTCGGCAATTATTATTTTTATTGGTGTGTATTTGGTAAGTGTTCGTCCCTTAAAGGAAAGGAAGAATAAACTTTCTTAAATTTGCAAAAAATATTTCTCTGATGATTCAATCAATGACAGGCTATGGAAAAGCCGAATTAAACCTAACAAATGCTAACTTTACTATTGAAGTAAGGTCGCTTAATTCAAAACAAATAGATGCCAATGTAAAGATGTCTTCTATTTATAGAGATAAAGAAATTGGGCTTAGAAAACTACTTTCTGAAAAATTAAAAAGAGGTAAAATTGAATTGTCTATTTGGAGAGAGTCCTCAGAATCCAATGCAAAATATACTTTGAATACAGAACTTATAAAAGAGTATTTTTCTCAGATTGATACCATAACAAATGATTTAAATATAAATGCTAAGGAGATAATGCCAAGCCTTTTGAAAATGCCAGAAGTGTTGGTGAAGGGAGAGGAGAAAGCAGATGATAATGAGTGGGATGAAATAGCTAAAGGAGTAGATACTGCTATTGCAAATATCCTACAATTCAGAATGGATGAAGGGAAAAAATTAGAAGTTGATATTACTGCTAGGATTAATAAATTAGCCACTTTATTGGTTGAGGTTGCTCCTTTTGCACAGGCAAGAATAGCAAAGGTAAAACAAAGTTTAGCGGATAAATTAGCTGAAATTGACACTAAAAATATTGATGAAAACAGGTTTGAACAGGAGTTAATTTATTACTTAGAAAAACAAGATATTACTGAAGAGCAAGTTCGCTTAGATGCTCACCTGAATTATTTTATTGAAACTATGCAAACAGATTCTCCTGTTGGGAAGAAACTTGGATTTATCGGACAAGAAATAGGTAGAGAGATAAATACAATTGGTTCAAAATCATCAGATGCAGGAATGCAGAAAATTGTAGTTCAAATGAAAGATGAGTTGGAGAAAATTAAGGAACAATTATTAAATATTCTGTAAGTGGGAAAACTTATTGTTATATCAGCACCATCTGGGGCAGGAAAAACCTCAATTGTACATCATTTGCTAAAAGAAATGAATGAACTTTCTTTTTCAATTTCTGCTTGCAGTAGAGATAAAAGAGAGAATGAAATAGATGGTAAGGATTACCACTTTTTAGGAGTTGAGGATTTTCAAAATAAAATAAATGAAAATGCGTTCTTGGAGTGGGAGCAGGTATATGCAAATCAATATTACGGAACTTTAAAATCAGAGATTGAAAGAATTTGGAGTGAAGGTAAAACTGTAATTTTTGATGTAGATGTAGTAGGAGGGTTGAATATAAAAAAGCAATATCCTAAAGAATGTTTATCACTTTTTATTATGCCGCCATCCCTTGAGGTTTTGGCAGAACGCTTAATTGGAAGAGGATCAGAATCAGATGAAAGTTTACAAAAAAGGTTGGATAAAGCAGAAGAGGAAATAGCACAAAATCAGGAGTTTGATGCAATAATATTAAATGATGATTTGGAAATTGCTTGTGAAGAAACTGCTGATCTAATCACTAATTTTATAAATTCGTAAGACATGAAAATTGGTCTGTTTTTTGGAAGTTTTAACCCCATGCATGTGGGGCATAAAATTATTGCTTCTTATTTGGCAGAGTTTTCTGATTTGGAAAAGGTATTGTTTGTAGTTTCTCCTCAAAATCCTTTGAAACAAAAAAAGACTTTATTAGATCAAAATCATAGGTTACAAATTATTAGAGCAGAGGTAGAGGATAATCCTAAATTAGCAGTTTCGGATGTTGAATTTAGCATGCCACAACCCTCTTACACTATTGATACTTTAGTGCGCTTAAAAGAAAAATATCCTGAGCATGAATATGCAATAATTATGGGAGCAGATAATTTACAGAACTTTCATAAGTGGAAGAATTATGAGGAGATATTAGCTAATTATTCTGTGTATGTATATCCAAGGCATGGGTATGAAGTGGAAGGTTCTCATGAAAATATTCACCTTATTGATGGAGTTCCACAAATGGAAATATCAGCTTCATTCATCAGAAACTCAATTAAAGAAGGGAAAGATGTTTCGTACCTAATGACAGAAAAAGCTTGGAAATACACGGATGAAATGAATTTTTATAAATAGAAATATGATGAAGACTATCTTAAATATTTATACTTTTTCTTTTATAATAGTAATGGCTTCTTGCGGAGTTTTACAAGAAAATACAAAAGATGAAATCACATCAATAACTTCAGAAGAGACGGGCTTATTAGGAGAAATAACTAAGACTGTTCATCCAGGGTATAAATCAAGAGTTGACACATTAACTGGATGGTGGGTATATGGTGAAGGACAACATATTTTTAAAGATGAAGCAACATTGGTAGAATACGATATGATTTTTCCAAATGAGAATATGGAAGAATTAGTTGAACTATACCTAGCTGTTTGTGAAATGGAATATTTCCCTATGGAGAGTGAAATAACAGGATTTCTTAATGGTAATATTCTTGAAGTATCTGATTTTGAAATCCTATACATACAAGGGTGTGGTGAGTAGGAATTAGATTTAAGAATAACTAACATTTTAGTACTCATATCTGCTTTTCTAACCCCTTACCACACTACATAATTATCCTACCTTTGCAAAATACAATTCCACAAAAGGAATTCCTCCTATGAAATTTGAAGATTTAAACTTAGATCCTAGCTTACTAAAAGCAGTTGCGGATCAAAATTATACTGAGCCAACTGCAATACAAGCACAAGCAATTCCTTTAATCTTAAAGAATAATGATGTACTTGGTACTGCCCAAACAGGAACAGGAAAAACTGCTGCTTTTGCATTACCTATTTTACATCATTTGGTAAATGAGAAAACCCATAATAATGGTAGAAAAAAAATTAGAGCTTTAATCGTAACGCCAACCAGAGAGTTGGCAATTCAAATTGCAGAAAATTTTACGGATTATTCAAAATACAATGGCATCAAAAACACAGTTATTTTTGGTGGTGTAAAACAAATGAAGCAAGTTAAAAGATTAGAAGCTGGGGTAGATGTATTAGTTGCAACTCCTGGTAGACTGCTAGACTTAATGGGGCAAGGATATATCTCTTTAAAAGATGTTGGTTATTTTGTGTTAGATGAGGCAGATAGAATGTTAGATATGGGTTTTATTCATGATATTAAAAAGTTATTGGAAAAATTACCAAAACAAAGACAATCCTTATTCTTCTCGGCTACTATGCCAGATAGTATTCTTAAGCTTTCCAATACTATTTTGCACAATCCTAAAAAGGTAGCAGTGCACCAAGTTTCTACTTCTGCAGAGACAATTCAACAATCTATTTATTATACAAATAAGCATGATAAAAATGATTTGTTGTTGCATATATTAAAAGATAAAAAGATAGAACAAATTCTACTTTTTTCTAGAACTAAGAGGGGGGCAGATAAAATTGTAAAGCGATTGTCAAAACAAAATATTAAGGCAGCAGCTATTCATGGGGATAAATCACAACCTCAAAGACAAAAAGCTCTTCAGTCATTTAAGAATTATGATATAAGAGTTCTAGTAGCTACTGATATAGCTGCAAGAGGGATTGATATTGATAAACTAACTTATGTTTTGAATTATGATATTCCGAATGAGCCAGAAACCTATGTGCACAGGATAGGTAGATGTGGTAGAGCAGGGGAGGATGGGGTTTCACTTTCTATTTGTGAGCCAGAAGAAAATGTATATGCTCGTGATATTGAAAAACTAATTAAGAAGCAGATTAAAGAAGTTAAAGGACACCCTTTTCCACAAACAGACAAACCTATGAACGCTAAGGAGAAAAAGGAGTTTGAAAAGGAAAAAAATAGAAAGAAACAAGAGTTTTTTGCCAATAGAAAGAAAAAAAGGAATGCTGCTGGAGGTAATAATAACAGAAATAACAGAAGATAAAATGACTGATAACTCCCAACTCAATAATCCTTTACACGGAATAAGATTGATTGATATTTTGGAATATCTAGTGGATGAGTATGGCTGGGAAGAATTGGGTTATGAAATCAATATCAATTGTTTTACGAATAATCCTTCAATAAAATCGAGCCTTAAGTTTTTAAGAAAAACCCAGTGGGCAAGGGATAAAGTAGAACGCCTTTATTTGAATACAATTAAGGAATAGAAAAAATATTTTTTCTTTGTTTAGCTAAACAGATAATAGTTAAATTGATATTTTTGGGCTTTAAATAATACTATGCTTAAATTAATTTCTTTTTCAGCTGTTCTCCTATTACTAATTTCTTGTAATTCTCGTCAAAAAATAAAATACCCAACAACAGAAAAAATAGTTGTAACAGATGCCTATTTTGATACTGAGGTGAAAGACCCATACAGATGGCTAGAAGATGATATGTCTGCTGAGGTGAAAGACTGGGTTAAGTTACAAAATGAAGTAACTTTTTCGTACTTGGAGGAAATACCACAAAGAGAGGAGTTAAAAAATAGATTAGAAAAACTATGGAACTATGAAAAAATAGGAACTCCATTTCAGGAAGGAGATTATACTTATTTTTATAAGAATGATGGACTACAAAATCAATATGTACTATACAGAAAGAAAGGAGAGGGAGCAGAACAAGTTTTTATTGATCCTAACCAATTTACTGAAGATGGAACTATTTCTTTAGCAGGAATTTATTTTTCGGAAGATGGTAGTTTACTTGCGTATTCTATTTCAGAGGGAGGTTCAGATTGGAGGAAAGTAATTGTTATAGAAACTGAGAATAAAACCTTAGTGGAAGATACTTTATTGAATATTAAATTTTCAGGAATTAGCTGGAATGGGAATGAAGGGTATTATTATTCTTCTTATGATAAGCCTGAAAAATCAGTATTATCTGATAAAACAGACCATCATAAATTATATTACCATAAACTAGGAACGCCTCAAAATGAAGATGAAATTATCTTTGGAGCAGAAGATAAATTTAGATATGTAAGAGGAGGGGTTACAAAGGATCTGAGTTATTTAATTATAAGTGCTTCCAAAGCAACTTCTGGAAACAATCTGTTTATAAAAGATTTAAGAAATAAAAACTCAAAACTGATACAGTTAACAGCTGACTTTAAGAGTGATAGTTATATCATTCATAATATAGGAACTACATTTTATGCAGTTACCAACTTAGAAGCCCCAAATAAAAGGTTAGTACAATTTAATTTATCAAATACAAATTCTGAAAATTGGAAAGATTTGATTCCTGAAACAGAAAATGTTTTAAGTCTATCTAAAGGAGGTGGTTACTTTTTTGCTAAGTATTTTCAAGATGCAAACTCAAAAGTGATACAATATAACTATGATGGAGATTTAATGCGAGAAGTAGAATTTTCTGGCAAAGGAAATGTAAGTGGTTTTGGTGGAAAGGAAGATCAAAAAGAAATTTTCTATAATTTTAGTAATTATATTACTCCAAGGTCTTCTTTCAAATATAATGTTGAAACTGGAAAATCAGTATTATATTGGTCGCCAAATATTGATTTTAACACCAATGATTTTGTTGCAGAGCAACATTTTTATACATCTAAAGATGGAACAAAAGTACCTATTAGTATTATGTATAAAAAAGGTGTAGAATTAAATGGAAAAAACCCTACTATATTGTATGGTTATGGAGGTTTTAATGTAAGTCTAAAGCCTTCTTTTTCAGTAACAAATGCAGTTTGGTTAGAGCAAGGTGGAGTATATGCAGTTGCAAACCTAAGAGGTGGAGGTGAGTATGGAAAAAAATGGCATGATGCAGGAATAAAAATGAAAAAGCAGAATGTATTTGATGATTTCATTTCAGCAGCTGAATTTCTGATTGAACATAAATATACTAGCTCAAATCATTTAGCAATAAAAGGAAGCTCAAATGGAGGTCTACTAGTTGGGGCTTGTATGTTACAAAGACCAGGTCTATTTAAAGTAGCATTGCCTGGAGTAGGTGTGCTAGATATGTTGCGTTATCATACTTTTACTTCAGGGGCAGGTTGGGCATATGACTATGGTACGGCAGAAGACAGTAAAGAAATGTTTGAGTATTTAAAAAACTACTCTCCTTTACATAATGTAAAGGAAGGTGTAGAGTACCCTGCAACTTTAGTGCTTACAGGAGATCATGATGATAGAGTAGTGCCAGCACATAGTTTTAAGTTTGCCGCAGAACTGCAAGCTAAGCAAAGCGGAACAAACCCAACTTTAATTAGAATAGAAACTAATGCAGGACATGGAGCAGGTACGCCAGTTAGCAAAAGAATAGAAGAGGCAGTGGATGTTATGGGTTTTGTGCTATATAATTGTGAGGATTAGCTATAGGGTTATTTTCTTAATTTTATGATTCTTATAGATAAGAATTATGCTATTTACTTCGTTTCTTACTTCTGTCACTTTTGTAATATTTAATGCTTAATATACTAGGAAAATCATCTTCATGAAGATCCATTTCTCCTTCACAGCAGTTATAAGTACAAGTTTTCCATCTCCAATTAATTATAAACTTTTTGCCGATAAGCTCAGATTTTATTTCAGAATCATAATGAGTAAATGGTATGTCTCCTAAATTATTTTTACAATTACTAAAATCATAATATTTACCATCATCTCCTTTAAAACCAAATGTAAGATAATCATTTAATTCAGATCCAAGGTAAGTTGCGATTATTGAATAAGTTCCTTGCTTGTCTTTGAATTTAACTCCTGTAAGTTCAGAGTATTTAGAGTAGTTTGATATTTCACCCTTGTAGCTTGTAACGTCTTTCTCTACATGTTTGATTTCTACTGACTGTACACTTATACTATTGGATTTAGTCATATTATGTTTACTTTGATGCATATTATTTTCTGTATTTTCATTACATCCAAAAGTAGTTGCTAATATTAATATTGAAATTATATTTTTCATGTATCAAACGTAAAAAAGTCTAATAAATAATTACACTAATTTACTTGATTTTTTTGTATTTAAATAGGATAAGTTTTTTGATATAAATATTTTTTAAAATAAATCTATACTCTGAAGATTGAATAAAATTTATTAAATTTGTTGTAGTAGATTGATTAGCGGTGCAAAAAGTGGTGCAAATTTTAGTTTAAAAGCTTACTGTAATCTAGTGAAAAGGGTAGAGGTTGTAATCCTGCTACGATTATAACTCTTTACTCCTTATAAATAACTTCCAACAAAGTCTTTCCCACCGCATTTAAGGTGTTTTTATCTATGTTATTCATATCATCTTTATGCGTATGCCAGTGCTGATTGAAATTGGTTTCTGTTGCAGGATCGTATTCAATAATATCAATAGTAGGTATCCCAGCTAGGGTATTTACATAGTAATGATCATCCAGTACTTGATTGGAGTTCTCAAATATAAAATAATTTCCAAATCCTAACCTGCTTGCTTTTCGCCAAACTTTTTGTAAAATAGTTGAAGCAAAGTATCGAGAGAAATATTCATGCCTAAAAGTAGCGTCTTTTGCGCCTACCATATCCAATAAAATACCATAACGAGCAAAGTAGTTTGCTTTGTGCGGATTATTACTCCAATATTGTGACCCCAAGCACCAAGAATCTTGCATAATAGGATATTTAGAATTTTCTGGTTGCCCGTAATCCTCTGCATCAAAAAGAATGATGTCTATTCCTATTTTTGGATTTTTAATACTGAACTGACGAGCAAGTTCAATTAAAACACCAACTCCACTTCCTCCATCATTTGCACCAAGTATTGGGTTATTTTGATTTTCAGTATCATGGTCGGCAATGTGCCTACTATCCCAATGTGCAAATAAGGCAATTCTATTATTTTTTTTAGGAGAAAAACTAGCAATGATGTTTTTTAAAGTATGATGCTTACCATCATAAGTAGTAGTGGGAGCTTCCTGTACTATTACATTTGGTGTGTATTGTAAGAATTTTTTTTCTAACCATATAGCACAGTTTTTCCATGCTTTTGATGAGATAACTCTTGGGCCAAAACTTACTTGCTTCTCCACATAAAAATAAGCTGAATCTGCATTAAAAGTAGGGATTTCAATTTTTGCTTTCGGTTTTGAAACGGCTTTAGTTTTTTGCTTAGGTTCAGTGGAACAAGCGCTAAGTACAATTAAGCAAAGAATAAATATTGAATGTTTAAAATCTATCATGTCAAATTTAATTATTTCACTTCCCAACTAGTTCCTTCTCTACTGTCTTTTATCTGAATTCCTGCTTTGTTTAATTCATCTCTAATCAAATCAGCTGTTCCAAAATCTTTACTTTTTTTAGCGTTTCCTCTTAGTTGTAATACTAATTCCATCACTTCAGAAGTTAGGTCGTTCCCTCTACTTTCCTTTGCAGAAATAAGTCCTAAAATATCAGTAACAAAAATATTGAATATTGATTTTAATTTTTCTAAATCAGTCAAATTTAAACTTTCTTTTCCATCTTTTACTGAGTTGATAATTCTAACTCCATCAAACAAATGAGCAATTAAAATCGGTGTATTAAAATCATCATCCATTGCCATATAACAATTCTCCTCTAGTTTTTTTACATCATAAGTTGAGGTGTCAGTAGCAGAAAGAGTTTGCAAAGTTTCCAATGCGTTCATCAATTTATTAAATCCTTTTTCTGCTGCTTGTAAGGCTTCATTACTAAAATCTACAGTACTTCTATAGTGGGCTTGTAAAATGAAAAAACGAATCGTCATTGGAGTATAAGCCCTTTCTAATTTTTCATGTGCTCCATTAAAAAACTCCTCTAAATTAATGAAGTTTCCAAGGGATTTCCCCATCTTTTTTCCATCTACAGTAATCATATTATTGTGCATCCAATAGTTCACAGGATTACAATCATTACAGGCATTACTTTGTGCTATTTCTGCCTCATGATGTGGAAAAACTAAATCCATTCCACCACCATGAATATCAAAAGTTTTGCCTAAATATTTTTCACTCATTGCAGAACATTCCATGTGCCAACCCGGGAACCCTTCTCCCCAAGGAGAAGACCATCTCATAATATGTTCAGGGCTTGCTTTTTTCCAAATAGCAAAATCAACTGGACTTTTCTTTTCAGATTGTCCATCTAAAGTTCGAGTTCCTTCTAAAGTGTCTTCTATATTTCTTCCTGATAAAGTTCCATAAGGGTACTTTTCATTGTATTTATTTACATCTAAATAAACTGAACCATTTACCTTATAGGCAAATCCATTTTTTAGGATTTGTTCTACCATTTCAATTTGTTCAATAATATGACCAGTTGCTCTAGGTTCAATGCTTGGAGGTAAGCAATTTAAATCATTCATTGCTTTGTGGTAACTGATGGTGTAAAACTGAACAATTTCCATAGGTTCTAATTGCTCTAATCTTGCTTTTTTAGCAATCTTATCTTCACCTTCATCTGCATCATTTTCTAAATGCCCTGCATCTGTAATATTTCTTATATATCTTACTTTGTAGTCATTGTGTTTTAAATATCTAAAAACTACATCAAAAGTAATTCCGGGACGAGCGTGACCTAGGTGAGGGTCTCCATATACAGTAGGTCCACAAACATACATTCCTACATGATTTTCTGTTATAGGATTAAAGACTTCTTTTTGTCTTGTAAGCGTATTGTATATTTGTATTTTTCTACTCATTATGCATTAATTTTGTATTGCTCTTTCAGGTTTTTCATCATGTCTTTCGTCATTTTTTCTAAGTCATATTCTAAGTTCCACCCCCAATCTTTTTGCGCATAACCATCATTAATTGATGATGGCCAAGAGTCTGCAATTGCTTGTCTGAAATCAGGATTATAAGTCATTTCAAAATTAGGAATATGCTTTTTAATTTCTTCTGCAATTTCTGCTGGCGTAAAACTTACTCCTGCCAAATTATAAGAGGAACGGATTTTTACTTGTTCAGCTGGCGCTTCCATTAGTTCAATAGTTGCACGAATTGCATCTGGCATATACATCATTGGGAGTCCTGTACTTTCAGCTAAGAAACTTTCATATTTTCCATGCTGAATAGCTTGATGAAAAATATCTACTGCATAATCAGTAGTTCCACCACCTGGTGCTGCTTTCCAACCAATCAATCCTGGGTAACGGATACTTCTTACATCTACCCCAAATTTATTAAAGTAATATTCATTCCATCTTTCTCCAGCTTGCTT
>TARA_B110000008_G_scaffold60248_1_pt1 | contig 18798 bp, 16 predicted proteins | sample TARA_B110000008 | Tara Oceans TARA_B110000008 (sample SAMEA4396496) | marine metagenome | biome: Westerlies Biome; feature: [DCM] deep chlorophyll maximum layer (ENVO:01000326); material: water (ENVO:00002006), including particulate matter (ENVO:01000060) such as... | depth 40 m
ACAAAGCTTTTTTGTTTATTTTTCTCTATTAGAAAATCAAATCTTGTCTCTTTGTTAAAAAATACCTCTGGTTTAATTTGATCATTATTTTTAAGTTCTTTAATAAGATTATTTTCTAAAGCATGTTGGACTATTCTGTTTGCCATATGAGTATTAACCCCAACAAAGTTTTTTCTAGTTTTAATAATTTCAAGCCCATATTTAAGTTTTCGTTTTGGATCATTATTTGGAAGCAAATAGACATCGTTATCTTTATCGAGTAAACCTTTCATTGATCCAGTGTTTGGACAATGAGCAGTAACAACCTCTTTATCTAATTTAACATCAGTAAAAAATCTTTTATATCTTTTAATAAGTTTGCCTTTAATTAAAGATTTAGTGAATTCCATTAAATTATTTTAAGCAATTCGGAAATTTATTTGAATCAAACTCAAAAAGCCACCCACTATAAAGCTCACCTTTTTGAAAAGGATTTCTTCCAACATGTCTACCAACTTCTTTTTTATAAGCAATTAATGACCCTAAACAATTTTTTAATTTTACATAATAAGGTGCTTTATTAAGATTATCACCATAAGTATGACCAAAAAATAAAACTGTATTAATATTATTATCTTTAATACTTTTGGTGAATATTTCTGATGATTTGTCTTTAAAATCAACAAAATCTAAAAAATAATAATAAAAAGATTTTTTATTTATCAGAGATATAGAGTCATGTGTTGACAAAACAACAGAATTAGTTGGAAGTTTGCTGTTCGCCCAAGTCATAAGTGAATATCCATTTGAATTATTGTGCATAACTCTCTCGTAAGCCTCTAGGTTTAATGAACCAGGAAATAATCGAAAAGCAAATAAAAAAAGTACAATTATTAAAAAAATTGACTGAATTCTGATTAAATTTAAAAATACCTCTATATGAAAATAATGTTTCAAATTAGAACTAAAGATTAGATATACCAAGCAAATAAATCCATCAAATATAAATCTTGCAGATGACTGACCAAAATTAATTGTTATCAAAAAATATATTAATAAACCTAAAAAAAAATATTTTTTATCTTTAATATGGTTTTTTCTGATTAGGAAAACTATTAAAACAATTGGACCTATTACTGATGAAAAATTTTTTAGCTCATTTGGTATAATTAACCATAAGGGGAAAATACCATAGCTAGCTTGATTTAAAGTACTTTGTTGATATTCTAAAAAACCATGAATATTTAGTGGCAAAGGTGATAAAAAAAGACCGATCAAATCTGTGCCAAAGTAATAGTTTCGAAATATGAATGCCGGTAGTACCAATATTAAAAAAAGTAAGATAAGTACAATAACGTATTGTCTAACAAAAGATTTTCTAATTGAATAAATAAAAATTGCTGTAATTAATAAAATAGACCCCACAACAAATGAAAATTTAATTTGAATATTAATTATTAATAAAGATGTAAGAATTAAAGAAATCCAAAAGAAATTTTTTCTATTTAATGTATGTAAATGACTCAATATAAATGAAAAAACAAATAAAATTCCAATTATATGAAGCATTTGAGGCTTAGGTGAACTAACTAAAAACATCATACAGAAAGAAGATAAGATTCCTAAAATTGGAAATAATATTGAAATATCACTTTTTTTTTTTATTGATAAAAAAATTGGTATTAATGATAAAATTGACAAATATTGTATTAAATTTCCTAGCTCTTGTGATTTTAATGCCAAACCTAGTATTATAAAAATTTCACCCCCACTTACGAGAAGGTCAAGCGTTTCCAAGATTTCGGTAGTAAATGTTCCTTTGTTTAAAATATTTATTGATCCATGCAAGTGATACATGAACGAGTCTGAATGAGTTATAGGTGAAATTGAAATGATAAAAAATCCTATTAAAAATAAAATAACCAATAGTAAATCTAATTTATTTGAAAATTTACTAATTATATTTAAAAAATTTATTTTTCGTATTTTTGATAAGTGTAAAAATAAAAATATCAATCCTAATATGAATAAAGAAAAAGATACTAAAATAAAAAAATTTTTATTTAATAGGCCAGAAAATAGAAAAGGATAAATAAAGAAGATTATGATATATGATCCAATTAAAGGAGAAAAAAAATTTTTGTACTCGTAATTACTAAACAAAATTTTAAATTTAGATTTATTAATCACTAGGTAGCCAATAAATGAAATTCCCAAACTCATTATAATTGAAATTATCAAAGAAAATGGTGGACTTAGGATGTAATTAGATAATCCATACATAGTATTTATTTTTTTATCATTGATATAAATTTTAGCAATGTCATATTGTTTAATAAGATCTTGTATAATAAAATTATCAAATGATTAAAAATTTAATTATTGGCGCTGGATTTTCAGCAGCAATAACAAAGATTGTATTGGGAAAAGAATCTGAGATAATTGGATGTTTAAAACAAGATAAATTTCACTATAATAATTTAATTAGAAGAAAATCTTTAGAATGTAATAAAATTTTTTCTAAAAAAACCTTATCATACGGTTCACTTAGATTTAATCTTAAAAATGGAAGACTTCATGATCGTTTATTTAAAGGTGGAAACTCTAATATCTGGGGTGGTAAATTTAATATAAAAAAAATACCTAACAAATTTATCAATTTATTAAAAAAAAATAATATATTTTTACAAAAATTGTCTTATTCAAAAACTGGTACAATTTCAAATAATTCTGATTTAGCCCAGCTTCAAACAATGAGTCAAAAAATATTCAAAGTTGAACATCTACCTATTAAAATCAAAAATAACTATGTATTAAAAATATTTAAAGATAAAAAAAAATTAAATGTGTTGTCAGTCAATAATAAAACTAAAAAAAAAAAAATAAGAACAAATAAAATAATTTTATGCGTAGGTACAGTGCAGTTACTAGATCTACTATTTAGATCAGGATTCATTAAAGATAAAGATATAATTGAGTTTTCAGAATTTAAACATGAATTTAAATGGAATTTTTTAAATGCCAAATTTAATAAAAAAACAACAACAGTACGATATCATTTTTCAAGAGCCCTTGGACATTATTTAGGAATTCAGTACTTTTCTTTATTGCTCAAGTTTTTTAAAATAATACCATTATGTATAGATCAAATTTTTTATTTAAAAAAAAATAATTTTAAACTTATTCTTAAGGATGGAGTTATATCTGAAATTCAAAAAAAAAACTCATACAAAGAGAATTTTGGTGACTCTATCCATTACTGCAATATGAGAATAAATAAATTAAATATAAATAATTTTCTTAAAAAATTTGATAAAAATTTGATAGGTGTAGGTATGCCTTTTGTTAACCAGAAAATACCAGGCCCGATTTCAAATGAAATTTTATTAGATATGATAAAAAAAATTGGATTTCAAGATTAGTAATTTTTATAAATTGATATTCCAATATTTTTGTTAAGAAATTTTTTATTATAAATTTTACTAATTTTTTTAGATTTTATTGGAGCACAATTAACAGTTATTACAATTATTTCATATTTATTAATTGTAAAAAAATTAATAATTTTAATTATTTTTGATAAATCAAATGGATTAAAAAAATATAATATAATTTTTTTACTAGAAAATTTTATTTTATTTAAATTTTGTACAAAATTTAAATCCAGTTTAAAAAATTTTTGATTTTTTTTTGTAAAAAATTTTCTATATTTTGAATTTTTATCTATCCCAATTAATTCATTGTATTCTTTAGAAAAAAAATTTAATACTCGACCAGCACCACATCCAAAATCTAAAAAAATAAATTTTTTTGTATTTAAAGTATCTAATTTTGCTTTTATTATTTCGAGAAAAAAATAAGGTGTTGGAAGATACGTTGCATCATATGTTATTTTTGTTGACTCAATATTTGTTTTAGTAAACTTATAGCTGTTTTTAGTATTGCTCTGATCGTAGAATAGGTCTGAAAAGCCAAACCTCAGAATATTTTTAATCTCGTAAAATATTATTTTAGAAAAATTTGAAAAACCATAATTTCTAAAATTTATTATTAAGAGATATAAAACATTAATAATTTTTTTTTGTATTTTCAAAATTTTTTTTATTTATTTTTAATTCTAAATATATAATTACATATATGATAATATATAAAAGGCACGATAGTACTGATTGGATTTAAGCTACTTTTTTCATCTCCATATATTATGTCAGTTTTTAAATGTTTTATTTTTCCATTATTTAACAAAACATTAAAAATAATATCTTGTTCAAAAAAATAATTTTGTCTTATATTATTAATTTTCAACTTACTAAAAAAACTATATTTTATTCCAAAAAGCCCGTGAACAACATCTTTGATATTTTTTGAATTGCATGTAAATCTTGAAATTAATGTTAATAATTTTGCTCCGGCATATCTTTTAATTGGCATTTTTTTTTCTAATGCTTTTTTAAATGTTAATTCGCGATATCCTTTACAAAAATCATAATTCTTAGTTAAATAATAAGAAAATTTTTTTATAAATTTTGTTTCATGTTGTCCATCACCATCAATTTTTATTAAAATTTTATATTTGTCTTTAAATGCTTTTTTAAATCCTGTAAGAGTTGCGCCACCAACACCTAAGTTTTTTTTTAGATATATAAATTCAACTTTATTTTTTTTGATATCGTTTTTTATTTTTTTTTGTAAGTATTTGCCGCTATTTTCTGGGCAGTAATCATCAACAACAATAACTTTATCTACTAATTTAAAATCTATTTTTTGGTATACACTATAAATTTTATGTCGAACTCTATAACAAGGAATTACTATACATATATTTCTTTTCATTATACTTTCCTAAAAATTAAATTTTGAAAAATAGTTAATAATTGAATTAGGGAGATAACTTTATATAATTATTATTTCAAAATGAAATATAAATCAGATCTTTTTGCAGTCCATTTAAATGAATTTAATCTTAATTTTTTATTAGCTGGCGCTAAAAAATTTAAGTGCAAAAGTATATTAGAACTTTTTAAATCAAAAAAAATATCAACTTTTACTAAAGATTTGGAGCAAAACTTTAATCTAGATCCATGGGTTCAAAGTGTTTCAATTAATACTGGTAAAAGTTCAAAACAGCATAAAATTTTGAACTTAGGCCAAAAAATTCCAAGAAATACAAATCAAATCTGGGATGTTTTATCTAAAAAAAAAATTAGATGTTCTATTTGGGGATCGATGAATTCTATTTTAAAAAGAAACAGATTTATTGATTTATATTTTCCAGATCCATGGAATTTTAATGACAAACCTTTTCCTAAAAATTTAAAAAATTTTTTTTATTTACCAAATTATTATGCTAAAAATTATTTAGATTTTAATTTTTTTAAAGTTTTTTTATTCAGTTTAATTTTTTTAATTGAGAGTTTGTTTAATAAGTGTTTTTATTTTCTTTTATCTAAAACAACTTTTATTCTTAAGACTATATTTAAATGTGGATTTAAAAATTTTATACTGTTTTTCTTTTTTGATTTAATTTCTTTAAATATTTTAAGATATAAGCTCAAAAATAATAAATCTCAGTTTACAATTATTTTTTTAAATTCACTCGCTCATTTTCAACATAATAATTGGGATGAAAAAAAAAATGAAAAATTTTATTTTTTATTTACTGAGTTAATTTGTAAAGAAATACTTAATATTCAAAAATATTATAAATCAACAATTCTTTTTAACGGGTTTACACAAAAAAAAATTAGTCCTGAATATTTATTGAGACCCACAAATCCAGAAAAATTTATAAGATATTTAGGTATTAAATATAAAAAAATTGAACAAGATATGACTAATGGTGCTATTATTTTTTTTAAAAATAAAAAAGATAGAAAAGAAGCTCAAACGAAACTTAGTAATTTTTATATTTTTAATTATAATGTTTTTGAAATTAAAAAAAAATCTAATACTTCACTTTTTTATAAAATAAAAATAAAAACTTTTAAGAAAATTTCTTTAAATGAAATTAATAATTCCAAATCTTCTTACAAATATATATCTTATTTTAATAATAAAATTCTTACTAACAAAATTAATAGAAAAAAATTAGATTATAATTTTATTAGATTTTTTTTTAAAAATATTAATTTTATTAAAACAACAGGAGTCCATCAAAATAAAGGTGTTTTGTTTTATAAAAATGTTTTCATTCAAAACAAAATTAAAAAAATTGAAAATCATAAAATTTTTGACTTAATTGTAAATCATTTTAATATTTGAATATGATTAGAAATGTTCTTTTTATTCTATCCCATCAAGATGATGAAATGGGGATTTTCAATAAAATTAAATTAAATATAAACAAAAAAAAAAATGTTTTAGTTTTTTATATGACATCAGGTTACAATAAATCTGTTTCTAAATATAAAGTAACTAAAAGGGATTACGAAAGCATAAGCGTTTTAAAACAATTAGGCGTAAATAAAAAAAATATTTTTTTTTTAGGCAGAAAGAATGATATAAAAGTATATCAACTTTATAGACATTTATATGTTGCTTATAAAGAAATCCTTTCAATAATTAAAAATTTAAAAGGCAACTCAATTATTTACTCTCATTCATGGGAGGGTGGTAATGAAGATCATGACTCATGTCACTCAATTATGAAAAAACTTTTTTTAAAAAATAATACGATTAAAAAATGTTATCAATTTTCACTTTATCATGGAAAAAATATGCGCTTTAAATTTTTTAAAGTTCAAAATTTGTTTAAGAAAAACGGTAAAATAATAAAAGATAAAATCTCTTTTTCAGAAAAAATTAATTTTTTAAGTTATTTATTTTATTACAAGACACAAATTAAAGTTTGGATTGGATTATATCCTTTTATTATTATAAATATTATTTTTAATAACTACGGTTTTGTTCAGGAAATTAACAAAGAAATGAAATTACAAAGACCTCATAAGAATAAGCTTCTTTATGAAAAAATGAGAAAAAATAAATATTCAAACATAATTAGTAAGATTAATCTTTTTTTAAAGTAATTTTTTTATGTGAATTTTTTTTATTATCAAATATAGGTTTTGTGCATGAAGTACTTATTTATTTTTAATTTGTTTGTAGCTTTTATCTTATACAAGTCTGCAGAATATAAACTTAATGATATTTATTTTACTTATTATGGATTATTTTTTTTCTTAGGTTTATTATTTTTAAATTTTTTTTTATTAATTTTTTGGAAGTTTAAAAAATTTAGAATAATAGGTATTACTTTTTTATTAATACCAATATTTAATTTTTTTTCTGGATTTCTTGTTTTGTCAATGAGTATTAATGATAATCTATATCCAGTAATGTCAAAAAATGAGTCCAAACAAGTTTTGATTAAAAATACTACAGGTTTTAACTTAGGCATAGATAAAGAATTTCTATTCAGTACAGATCATTTTGGTTTTAGAAAGAACCCAAATAAAAAAGTAAATTATTTTAAAAAAGGTGACAATTATCGAATTATAACATTTGGAGGTAGCACTACATTAAATGATCATTTGGATGATAGACTAACATGGTCAAATTTATTAGAAGAGAAATTTAACTCAACAGGTTTTAATACTGAAGTAATCAATACTGGTATCAATGGTCTTACAACAAAACAAAATTATAAAACATTTGTTGGAATGTCAAAATATCAAATAGATACTGCAATTTTTTTAATTGGTGCAAATGATTGGCAATTACAATTACGTAATCCTAAAAAAGTTGATAGTATTTTTTATTATCTATTTAATATTGAAGACACATTACTTTTTCAGTTTGTAAAAAAAATAAGAGATAATTTATCTTTTTTTAATAATCCCATGTCAGCCCCTGGATCAGAGTTTAAAGGTAATAAGGCTCTATTAAATATACCCAAAGAACGCTCAAAGAAAAAAAAAAATTTTTTAATTAAAGATGTTTCAGCTGATTTTAAACATCATGTAAAAAAAATAATCAATTACTGTAATAAAAAAAAAATTAAGTGTATTTTTCTAACTCAGCCAAATATTTTTTACAATGAACTTGATATAAAATATGATGTTTTACTTAAGTCTAATTATCTCGAAAACAAAGATATGGTGAAATTGATTAAATTATATAATGATTATTTATTAAAAAAAAATCAAAAACAAAAAAATATTTTTGTTTTTGATTTAGCTTCAAAAATTGAAAAAAATCTTCTCTATTTTCGTGATGATTATCATTTTACAAAACTAGGAAGTCAAAAAGTTAGTGATGAATTATCAATTTTTTTTAAAGAAAATATTTTTTAAAACAACTATAAGTTAATAATTAAATGAATAATAGAAAAGTAATTTGGATAACCGGTGCAAGTAGTGGAATTGGTAAATCGGTAGCATTAAAATTTGCTAAAGAAGGCTGGATAGTTGCTGCATCAGCTAGAAGAAAAAAATTATTGGAACAATTACAAAGTGTTAATGAAAATATTTATTCATTCCCATTGGATGTTACTGATAGATATGAGTGTAAAAATGTATTTAACAATATTTTAAAAAAATTTAATAAAATTGAAATTTGTTTATTTTGTACTGGTATTCACGATCCATTATCAGAAAAAAAATTTAATTTAGATAAAATTAGAAAAATTATAGAAGTAAATTTTTTTGGTATAATGAATACTGTGGACTCAATTTATGAAGATTTTAAGGATAAAAAAAGTGGACAAATATCTATTGTATCGTCTGTGGCAGGATATAGAGGTTTGCCTGGTGCGGCAGCTTATTGCTCATCTAAATCTGCACTAATTAGTTTTGCTGAAAGCTTACATTTTGAAATGAAAAATTTTAATGTACGAGTTTCAATAATAAATCCAGGATTTATAAAAACTCCAATGACAGATGAAAATAATTATTCAATGCCCATGATTAAATCACCAGAATTTGCAGCTAATCAAATTTACAAAGGTTTGGTTAAAAGTAATGATTTTGAGATACATTTTCCAAAAAAATTTACTTTTTTGATGAAGATTCTTAAAATATTACCAAGTAGTCTATATTTTAGAATAGTTAAGTTTGGTTTAAAAACTATCAATTATTAGTTTAAAATTCTGAAAACAATTATTTATTTTTATAAATTAACTCTCTTAAATTTATAAATGAATTAATCATGAATAGATAAAAAATCATAACTGTCATTCGAGGATTTTCACAACATGTTACATTGGAATTAACGAATAAAAATGCAATTATATAAAATAAAATAATAAGATTAAATTGAAATAAATTACTTTTTAAATAACTATTTTCTTTGATAATGATTATCTTATAAATTGATTTAAAAATAAAATATAAGATAAAAAATATATTAATTAGAGCAAATATAATATTAATTAAATTAAAAAATTTATTATCTAGTTTTAGGTGTTTTTCATAATAATTTGGAAATAATCCACCCCAGGAACCTGTTTGAATAAAAGTTAATAAAAATCCTTTTGAACCTATTTTACCAATAAGCATTTCGTAAGGATAATTTATAAATGAATTAAGATATATTTTTTTTGTTTCGCTCTGAAAAATATGCCCTGTACGATCATTATATTCTTTATATCCACCTGTAAACTTCCATGGTTTTTTATTTCTCTCTATTTCATCTTCTCTAACTTGATTAATTGTTTCATCATCAACATTAAAATTTTTCAAAATGTCAATTATTTTTGCATAATCATAGTGGTCTTTTTGTTTATCGTAAAAACATTTAAAAAGGGTAATATCTTCAAAATAATTTTCACTATTAGTTTTATTTGAATAAATATCACTTAGACATTTATTTAAAAATTTTGGTAAATTGGATTTTTTAAGATTATTTCTGTATTTTTCATCTCCTAATGCATGATGAACCTTCTGAAGTAAAACTGCATTCATTACAGAAGTTGGTGAGGGGCTTTTGATATTATGGTTATTTTTAATTAATATTAAACTATTAATCATTAAAACTGTCAAAATAAAAAATTTCATCCAATTTTCTAATTTATTTTTTTTTATAAAATTAAAAAATAATATTAAAATTGTTGTTTCTATAAAAATTAAAAAACCACTTGAGTAAAAAAAAGTGAATAAGATAAAAATAATTATAAAATGATAGTTATTTTTGTTATTTAAAAAAATAAAATTATAAATAAAATAAATTAAATAAGTAAATAGAAAAATATTAATATGATCATGATGTGCTAATCTCCATGTTTCATATGGAATTATTGCTAATAAATAAAATATAAAGATAAGATAAATAAACGTATCAAATTTTTTAAATAATTTAAGATATAAATTGTAAATAATGAAAAAAGATATCAAAGAGTAAAAACAATTTAATATATAGTAATAAGTTTCTGCATTTAAAAATTCTGAAAAAATTAAGTAAATTTTTGCGACAATTATATTCCCTAATGGTAAAGAATGAAAAAATAAAAAATATTCTAAAAAATTATTATCTAATGCTATTAAGAAATTTTTATCAAAACCTATTGAGGTTTGATCAATAAAATTAAAGTAAACAATTAATCGGCTAATAAAAAAAATAAGAAAAAATAATATTAACTTTTTAGTATTCGTAAAATATAAATTTGCATTTAACATAGGTGTATATTTAAAAAATTTATTTTTTTAATAAAATTTACTATATAAATTAATGTCCTATTCTTAAATATTATACAAATTAAAAATGTTGTTATTATTTTACCTGCTTATAAGTTATTAATTTACTAAAAATTATTAAAGAATGTTTGTAAATTATGTTTAAAAATTTTATTAAAAATATACCTATATTTTTGCTAATAAATTTTTGTTTTATTTTAACTTTTTTAATATTTTTTCAATTTGAAAATAAATATTTCTTACAAAATGAAATAACCCCTTGGGATGGGTCAATCTTCAAGCATATAATTATAAGTCTAAATGATAAATCATATAATATTGCCCAAAGTCACTTTTTAGAACCTCACTCTAGCAAACTCCTTTTCATATATTTTGTTAATTTTATTAAAAATTATTTTAATTTATCAATTATTTATTCAATGTTTTTTTTAAACATTCTATCTTGTTATATATTATTCCTAATTATTTATTATTTTTTAGGATATTTCAAAAAAAATTTAATTTTACAGTTGATTTTAACTTTATCATTATTTTTTTTATGGAACGGTCAGTTAAGGTTAGCAATATATAATCCAAGTTATGCCTTTGGTTTCAATACATTGTTAATTTCATTATCAACAATATCAATTTTTTTTCTTATTGAAAAAAAAAATTATTACTTAACGATAATAATTCCTTTTATTATCTTAATTTCTCTTCAAAGATATGTCGTTATTACTTCTGTAATTTTAATTACATTATTACTATTTTATCTAAATCAACTTAATACAAATTATTTTTTCTTAAACAAATTTAAAAACTTTTTTAACCTTAAAAGAATAAATAATTCAAACAATATTCAAAAAAAATTTTTAATATTACTTTCTATTATAATCGTCTGTGTATTTTATCTAAAATTAACATCTTTAAAAGGTGGTGCTTTTAGTTTTTTAAAAATAGTTGTTAAATTTAGCTATTTTCATCTACATCCTCTTGAGTTTCTTTACAGTTTTTATTTCGCCTATGGTGCCTTAATTATAGTTCTTGTTCCAAATTTCATTATTCCAAAATTAAGAAAATCATTTTTATTACCTTTAAAAAAGATTTCTAAAATACAAAAATTAATTTTAACCTCAATTTTCTTGAATTCGATTTTGTTAGGTAGTCTTGGCGGTGATGACTCTAGTAGATTTTTACTCTGGTTCTCACCTTACTATATCTTATTATTTTATCTATCTGTTTTAAATATTTTAAATAACTTCAAATCCTCATTACTATTAATTATGATTCCAATATATATTTTAGGTGCTAGAGTTTTTGTGCCAGGAATACCAGTCTATAATTTTAATGAATTATTTTTAAAAGATTCACAATATGCGTTTACAAATTATGACGATAAATATTTTTATGGACCAAATTTTCTAAAAAAATTTAGAAAAGAAATCCATATTAAAAAAATTCAAATTTTACCTGATTATTACAACACTAATATAAAATTTGTTGATGCTGGAATTCCAAGAGATTTGATAGATGGAAATTATTTAAATCCTTACATTTATCCATACAAATATAGAATAAATGATATTCCCTTTCCACTAGGTTATATCCACAATCAAAAAAATGCTCTGATAGATCATCCTTGGCATGGTAAACCATGGGTAAGATTTGCTTTAATATTACAATGGCTGTTCATTCAAATAGTTTATTTGTTAATACTAAAAAAAAATTTAAAATATAAATATCAGAACAAAAAATTCACAATATAGTAATTAAAAATAATTGTTAAATTTAATTTCTAATTTTAAACTCTAAATGTAAATTTTTTATGACCTGTATAAGAGAGAAATATCGTAACTAACATTGAGATTGCTTGAGAAATATAAATATTAATATTAAATATTGATATACATAACCATAAAACAAAAATACCAACTATCCCTTTTACGCCATAAACAATATAAGATCTTAAGTATTCAAAAAACCAATTAGTGTTGACTGTTTTAAATACATACTTTTTAAACATTGCAAAAGCAAAAGTAATATTAACAATATTATTAATAATACCAACACCAACAATTCCAATAGTTTCAAAAAATATGAAATAATTTAATAACCCAGATAAATAACCAAATACAGTATTTAGAAAACCTACAATTACAAATTTTTTTGGAATTTTATTTAAAAGTTCTGTTAAAAATCTCATTAATAAATAATTAAAATTTATTTATTTTATAATTAAATTTTAATTCCTCTTTTTGAAATCTTATTTTTAAGTGATTTAGTTTTTGAGTAGGGACCAACTATATTATCAATAGTGAGTGGATCACCTTTTTTTAAATTTCTTATTAAAAGTTCTCCATTTAACAATTCTCTACAAGAAAGCTGTCCTTTTTGTAAAGGTATGGCTAAAAAAAAGTGTTTACTTAAATTTTTATTATTTATTTCAAGTCCTTTTTTTAAATCTTTTTTAGCGTAAACTCCTCTAACTAATTTATCTAAATATTCAATTTCATTTTTTGATATAATTCTTTTTTCATCAGAAGATGGCCCGCACATTTCAACAGCTTTGTGAAAAGATTTAAACCATTTATCAATTTGGTGCGGTAATGAATTGTATTTTGAAACTTGTACATCTTCAAAATCTATATCTATATGTCTTTCCCAAGTTCTTGCCCCTTTGGCATACGACATATGCATAGATGATGACCAATCTGTATATTCGTGAGTTGAAAAACCAATTACATTATCTGGATACCGATATTTTAAATAGTCTATTTGATTCAACATTAGTTCAGAATCTTCAGATGGGTATAAGGATACACAATGATTTATTGCTAAATCAATCTTTCTATTCTTAAAAAAAAGAACCACATCATCTAAATCTTTTTCCGAAACCCCGCCCGTAGAAACAATTACAGATTTTTTAGTTGAAGCAATTTTCTCTATTAAAGGCCAGTCATTACAGTCAGAGCTAGCTATTTTTATTATAGGAAAATTAAATTCTACACACAAATCTACAGATTTTTCATCAAAAGGAGTTGCCATTGGAATACAACCGTTCTTTTTAATATGATCTACTAAAACTTTATATTCTTTTTTATTAAGTTTTGTTTTTAAGGTTTTCTTTATGTATCTTTCATCTAATTTTTTGTATTTTTCATGAATAAAATTGTCAACATCTCTAAATTGTAATTTAATAGCTGCTTTAATTTTATTGAATCTTACTACTTGACCATACTCAGATATAATTTTTTTTCCTCTTGTAATGGATCCAAGATGATTATTTGCTAGTTCAAGGACAAATAAGTTGTTAAATATTGATTTTGAATTTTTCATAAATTAAATTTCATCAGTCTTATCAAACCTATTAAAGTTTCGTCAACTTTAGAGTTATCAATTTGTGTAGTTATGCCCAATTTATATTCAAAATAATCTCTAATTAATGGTATTTTTTTTGGAATACCACCAGATAAGATAACTTTATTAATATCTGATCTTATAATTTTAGATTTTATTAAAATATTAATATATTGATCGCAATATGATTTTAATACAGTTGTTGAAAAATCCCTTATATCATTTTTATTTATACTAGAAATTTTAATTTGTTTTATTTTTAAAAAATCTAATTTTATTGTCTTTTTACAATTTTTTAGCTCATTAATTGATATTTTTTTAATAAATTTCCATAAATAATTTTTCTTTTTATAAAATTTGTCCATTTTGTTTGAAATAAAATTTAAAGATCTGCCAGATGGAATATGTGTTATGCAGTTTAAATTAGTATTGAAATAATTTCTCTTTTCAAAGTTGCTGTATTTATTCTGATTGTTTAAAATAATTTGAGATCCAGTGCCCATATTAATTAATAATTCTCTATTTTTTATCTTCGATCCTAAAAACGCAGTTTGAAGATCTCCATATCCACCATATAAATATTTTTCCTCATTATTGAAATTTATTTTTCCAACTAAATTTTTTTTAGTATCAATAATTTTGTTTAAAAATTTTTTTTCATTTAAATAAAATTTTTTATTTAATTGATAAAAACCTGTTGATTGTGCATATGTAGAATGAAGATTTCCAAAGTATTTTCCACCTTTAACACATAATATTTCTGCAATTCCGCATAAATACTTATGTTCAATTTTATGATCTTTTTTCATAAGCCAATTTACAATTGGTAGACCTTCTCTTACTTTTAATCCTGTCAAATTTTGAAAATATTTTTTTTTCAGATTACTTATTGTTAATTTAGAATTTCTTTTTGTATATCTCCAGCTCAAATAATTAGTTAATTTTTTTTTGTTTGGATCATAAATAGCATAACCGTGCATTTCACTACAAATTATGATTTTTAAAAATTCATATTTTTTTGAATAATGTTTTAGATGTTTAATTAAACTTAAATAAAAAAAATTGGGATTTATTTCTTTATTGTTAAAGTGATTACTTCCTATAGTTTCAAATTTGTCTAAAATCTTTCCTGAATCTAAAAAAGCAACAGACTTAATTCTTGATGCACCAAAATCAATTGCTATATTTTTTTTCATCAAAAGCTTTTAAAAAAATTTTATTTGACTCAATTAGATCATCAATATTTTGTGAATTTAGTTTCTGATTGTAAAATTTAATATATCCAATTTTTTTCGGCACTGTTAATTTTATAACACCATTAAGAGTTTTTTTATCCTTCAACATTATTGTATTAAGATTTTTTAGATTAATTCTTTTGATAATATTGTAATCATTTTTTGTTATAAGTTTTAAGGCCAATTCTAAGATTATTTTATATACTTTCTTATTAATTTTAAATTTTTTTGAGCCCAAGATTGTTTCAACACACATCCCAATAGTTACTGCAGTTCCATGGGGAAGAGCATGTTTGCATAATATTTCAATTGCATGACCATAACTATGTCCAAAGTTCATTGATCTTCTAATATCAAATTCATATTCATCATTTTCAACTACGGCTCTTTTTATTAAAAGAGAATTTTTAATTATATTTATTAAATTTTTTCTTTTAAATTGAATTGCTCCATCTATATTCTCCTCAAATTTTTTAACAAAATAAATGCCTCCAGTTAAATGAAGTCGTAAAGCTTCTCCCAATCCAGATAGTAGATCTTTTTTGGATAATGTTTTTAAATAATTAGTATTGATTAAAACTTTTCTAGGTGCGGAAAATAACCCTGCTAAATTTTTTGCTTGACCAAAATTAATTCCAACTTTACCACCCACACAACTGTCGGTCATTCCTAGAAATGTAGTAGGTATATATACCCAATGTAAACCTCTTTTATAAATCAATGACGAGTATCCAACTAAGTCTTGAATTATTCCACCTCCAATTCCATAAATCTTATTATTTTTTGCTACATTATTTTTAACAAAAAAATTTAAAATTTTATTAACACTATCTAAATCTTTATATTTTTCTTTAGCTACAATTTTTATTATTTTTTTATTTGTTATATTATTTTTAGAAAAATATTTATTAAATATATTTTTATCAATAATTATAATTGAGTCTTTTTTATTAATTAAATTGATTATTTTTTTATAATTATTATTAATTTCAACATTATAGTTTCTTGGGAAAGATTTTACATTTAAATTATTTTGTAAAAAATTGTTAGTATTTACATTTAACAGTATATTTTGAATTTTAAACTTCTTTATCATAAGCCAAATGATCCATTGATAGATATTCCCCCATCAATAATAATCTCTTGCCCTGTAATTGATTTAGTATCATCATCAAGTAATGTTTTTACAGTAAATGCAATATCTCTTGGTGAAATAATCTTTTTAAGTGGTGTTTTAGATTTTAAAAAATTTATTTGTTTTAAAGTTAAATTTTTTCTTGTCATCTTCGTATCAACATACCCTGGAGAAATGGCATTTACAGTAATTCCTTTAGGTCCTAATTCGACTGCTAAGTTTCGAGTTAAGCCCAGTAAAGCATGCTTTGATATTGAATAAAGGGCTCTATGAGATCTACCAAATTTTGAGTAAAGAGATGTAATAATTATTATTTTACATTTTTTTTTTGCTTTGATGATTTTTTTTAATATTTTTCTAAGTATTTTAATAAAAGATATGAAATTTATATCAAAAATTTCTTGTATATCTTTATCATTTAACCTTAAAAAATCTTTTGGATTATTTTTTGCTGATACAAAAATTATATTATCAGGAATAAAATTAGTTTCAAAATTTTCAACCTGCTCTATGTTTCCAAGATCTAAATCTCTTGAATTAATTTCTAAAATCTTATCTTTATTTAAAATTTGTTTAATTTTTTTTCCTATATCACCAGATGATCCAAAAATAATTGTCTTTTTTTTTAATCTTGCCATTTTTTAATTATCATTGTTTCATTAAATGTTTTTTTGCTTAATATTGGTGACATTTCTTCAAGAGGAGGTGTTTTAAGTTTTCCTTCACTGTCTTTGTAAGACACAATTCTTGGTTCAAATAATTGTTTTTTATCAATATTTACTTCACAAATTAAAGCTTTTTTATAATTAAGGATTGATTTAATTTTGCGCTTACAATCCAAAATATTTCTTATTCTAAAATATTTAAAATTAAAAGCATTAGCAATTTTTTTAAATGAAGGAAAAGTTAATCCACTATTTTTCCCACAACCTATCTCTCTTCCATTAAAATAATTATGCTGAGTTTGTCTAATTGAGTGATAGCCTTCATTATTTAATATAAAAATTTTAGCTGGTATTTTGTAACCTGATATTGTTTGTAATTCTTGTAAATTCATCATTATACTGCCATCGCCAGTTATACAGATTAAATCATTTTTATTATTACTAAAAAAAGCTCCAATAATTGCTGGTAAATCATAACCCATAGAAGCGCACCCTTTGTTTGTAAAGAGTCTTTGATTTTTTTTTAATTTTGCTGCTTTAAAAGTTATTACAGCAGCAGTTCCATCTCCAGTTATTATATTTGAATTTTGTTTTATATTATCAAAAAGATTATTGGTAAAAGCATAAGGATTAATATGATTAGGGTTAAATTTTAAATGTCTTTTTTGTAAAATATTAAATTTTTTGACATTATCTTTACACCACTTCAAATATTTTTGATGTGATGGGTTGTAAAAACTTTTATTTTTAGAATTTAATAATTTTTTAATGAAACTATTAATTTCAGTTACAATTTTTAAATCTATATTTAGGTTTTTTTTATTGATTTCACCTTTGTCTATATCTATCATAACTTTATAAGCCTCTCTTGCAAATGATCTAAAATTATATCCAATTTGTCTAACATGCATTCTTGCACCCATAATTATCAATAGATCAGAATTTTGAATATTAAAATTACCAGCACGTTCTCCATCTAGACCAGGTCTACCTGCATAATATGGATTATCATTTTCAATTAAATCATGTGAGTTCCAAACTGTTAAAATAGGGATTTTGAGTTTTTTGATTAATTTTTTAAATAATTCGAATGAATTAGAAAATCTAACTCCATTACCAACAATCATAATAGGTCTTTTGGAATTTTTAATTTTCTCTAATAAAAATTTTAATTTTCTGTTTTCATACTGAGAATTTATTTTTGTATTTTTTTTTTTGTTTTTTGTTACTTTAAATTTACTTAATCTTGTATTTTGTATATCTAGTGGAACTTCAACTAATACAGGCCCTGGTCTACCCATTGTACTTATATCAACTGCTTCATCAATTATTGAAACTACATTCTCAGCTTTATTTATAGTAAAATTTTTTTTTGTAATTGCTTTTGATATTGATTTTATATCAGTTTCCTGATCTCCAAATTGTCTTAAGTTTTTTAATTTTTTGTTTAATGATGTCATGTCCGAACTTTTAACCTGTCCTGCAATAATTATCATTGATACAGAGTCTACATATGCTCCAAAAATTCCATTGAGGGCATTAATTGAACCAGGTCCTGTTGTTACCTGAACAATAGCTGGTTTTCCAGATAATCTATAATAAGCATCTGCTGCCATAGCACAGGCTTGTTCATGGTGACAAAAAATCTTTTTTATTTTTTTATTTTGATACAAGGCGTCATTAAGAAACATTGCGCCACCGCCAGTGACCATGAAGCAAGTATCAATTCCTTTATCTATTAATTTTTTAAAAATTACATTAGATACATTCATTTTATTGATATTTATTAAAGTATTTTAATTTAGCTTGTAACAATT
>TARA_B110000008_G_scaffold154907_1_pt1 | contig 18692 bp, 16 predicted proteins | sample TARA_B110000008 | Tara Oceans TARA_B110000008 (sample SAMEA4396496) | marine metagenome | biome: Westerlies Biome; feature: [DCM] deep chlorophyll maximum layer (ENVO:01000326); material: water (ENVO:00002006), including particulate matter (ENVO:01000060) such as... | depth 40 m
TCACTTCCGTAAGCCACAACCACTAAGCCCAACATCAACAACTTGGGTTGAAGGCAATGTGCGTTATCAGAAAAACAAAAATGCGAGAGGTTGCAAAACAAGTGTTAAAGGTGTGCCAACGTCAGACAGCATTTACTATTTGTGGTTTGAGTATTTGAAACGAAGTGAGAAATACAAAAAGGCTTGTGGATTAGAAGTTGATTTAACAAAGGAAGAAACGAAGGCTTATACGACTTGGCATAAAGGAGTTGGTAAGAAATTGCTTAATGACTTCGGCAACATTTTTGACTATGGAGGTGTTGAAGGCTTTTGGAGTTGGTGGAACGAAAGAGGACAATACCTATTTGGCATTGAATCAACACAAGAGATTGTAGAGTTTGATAGTGCTGATGAAGTAGCTGGTTATGAAGATTACAAACTTATTGCTATCCCTACAAACTTAACTAAAACAACCATTAAGAAAAGGCTCAATAAACTAATTGCTGAAATGGAAGTTAACCCCACAGCAGAGCAGACAGCCAAATACTCAATTGCTCAAACCAAAGTTGATGTTGCGAGTTTACAGTCATGTTTAATGGCTTTTGACTTAAAGCAACAAGGCTTGGATATTTTAGACATAGGACTACAAGTGAAGTGGGTTGGTGGTGCTGAAGCAAAGAACTTAATTGAGGATGGCAGAAAGAAAGGCAAAGAAGTTGATTTAGATGCGTTGGCTGAGTTGAGTGAGAACAACAGAAAGGAATATGGAAGGCTGCTCGCTAAAGCGCAAGCAGTAGTTAGCAAAAGGCTTAAAGGCAATCTAATTGATAGTGATGATGAAGATAAGCTGCTTGATAAGGAAATGCGAGTTTATAAAGTGGACTATGTGAGAACAACGCGAAAAAAGAGCATCAGAACGAACACGCACAAGTTGATTAATAAGGCTAAAGCAAACATACAAGCAGTTGAAAGAGGTATGTTTGGAGTAGGGCATTAAGGTTACAATGCGTGTAACCCAAAATTGGTTAAGTTACTGATAAAAAATAGGATTTGGTTTGATGTTAAGCACATCGGTCAAGGCATCGGTTGTTGTGGCATAGGGAAACATCCGACATCCACCGACCGCTGGTCCGAGGTTGGAATTGTGAACCGCAATAAACGCCTTTAGGTTTCCAGCTTCCCTGTATTCCACAACTTCATGTCCCTCAAAATCCGGGTGGTTTTCTATCTCTGCCTTGTTCACTTCGTCTCCTCTACTTCACTCGACTGCGGTGCAGTCACGGGTGCACCCAGGGGAACTAACTCTCCCCGGAACTGCTTCATTAGTATTACTTTTCGAATATTTACAGCAACCAGGTTCCTCGACTTCACATAGCCATAGCCGCGTCTGAATGGCAAAGTTGAGCGTGCTCATCGAATTGATAATGAAGAGTTCTATCAAATGCTCGTGTATTCAGTGAAATCGCACGAAGTTACACTTGCACATTTGCAAATGTGACTATATGCTCACATTAAGTAACGAGCAAAAGCTCACCTATAAAGCGCTTCGCCGCCGGAAAAGGCCACTGCGGCGATTTTACAAATTTTTAACTAGACGCTCGCGTCAGTTGCGCGCTCGATTTCCGGGAGGATTCACATGGCGTTTTCTGATCAACCAAAATTTGGGATAACGATGTTCCCCACCGACTATTCGATACAGCCGGTAGCGCTTGCCAAAGCGGTTGAAGAACGCGGTTTGGACAGCCTGTATTTTCCCGAGCACACTCACATCCCCACATCGCGCGCGACGCCTTTTCCGGGTGGCGGCGACCTGCCAGAATGGTATTCGCACACTCACGACCCGTTCGTTGCCCTGGCTGCGGCGGCGGCAGTGACCGAGCGAATCCAGCTGGGCACTGGCATCTGCCTGGTCATCCAACGTGACCCGATCATCCTGGCCAAGGAATGTGCCTCTTTAGACATGATTTCCAATGGTCGGCTGGTGTTCGGTGTCGGCGCGGGTTGGAATCGCGAGGAGATGGAAAACCACGGTACAAACTACCCCAAACGCTGGGCGGTGGCTCGGGAAAAGGTCCTTGCCATGAAGGCTATCTGGACCGAAGACAAAGCCGAGTTTCATGGCGAATGGGTCGATTTCGATCCAATTTGGTCTTACCCGAAACCAGTGCAGGCGGGTGGTCCTCCGGTCTGGCTCGGTGCCAGCTCAAACTGGGTATTCGATCGTGTCGCAGAGTATGCCGAGGGTTGGATGCCCATAGGTGGCCTTAGGCCCGGTGATATGGACCGCATGCGCGAAGCGTTGGCCGCTCGGGACCGCAAGATAGAAGACCTGGACTTAGCGCTATTCGCTGCTCCAATGGAGGAGGAGCAATTGCGCGGACATATAGAGCAGGGTTTCGATCATCTGATATTTTCACTGCCGTCGGAACCAGAGGAAAAACTTTTGCCATTGTTGGATAACTGTGTGGCGTTGGCTGAGAAATTAAAGGCGGGCTAGGTAGTTCTTTTTACTGTTAGTGATTCAGGTGCTGCGTGCGATAATCGCGCCAATAGTCAAATGAAGCCTCAAGTTCCTCGCTGCGCCTTTGTAGCACAGGTTGAAACTCCGGATGGGTGAGGATATAGAACTGATCGTTTAGAATCGCGTGTAGGACCATGTCGCCAATTGCGGCAGGGTCCATAACGGTCATATCCGAAGGGTCTCCATCCCGTTGTTGCGTCATAACAGGCGCGGAACCACTAAATTCATCCGGGCGGTTTCGTTCCGAGCTGCTAATACCCGTGGCGACAACGCCGGGGCACAGGACTGATACTTTGATGTTGTCGTTTGCCAGGTCAGCGCGCAGGGATTCCGAGATTCCCACCAACGCGAACTTGCTGGCTACATAGACACTTAAACCCGGAACGCCGTATTGACCTGCCATGGATGCGGTGTTGACGATGTGTCCGCCTTCGCCGTGGGCTTTGAGATCGTCGATGAAAGTAACGATACCGTTTATCACCCCGTCTACGTTGACCTTCATGACCCAGTCCCAGTCCTTGTAAGTCATGTCGGCAATGTTGCCATTGATAAAAACCCCCGCGTTGTTACACAGCACATGCACCTTGCCGAAGGCATCCAGTGTGCGTTGTCGTGCGTCGGCCATCGCTTCTCGGTCCGTTACATCCACCTGCACCGTGATGACACCGGCGTTACTGTTGCCGAATGATTCCGTGGCGCTTTGTAGGGCTGCTTCCTCGATGTCGGCGATAACAACCTTCATGCCCGCGGCTGAAAATGAATGCGCCATCGCTAATCCGATGCCACTTGCACCGCCAGTGATAAAGGCAACTTTACCGGCAACATCTTTCATCGACTCTCCGAAACTAGTTCACGCCCCACAGTACTTCTGCATAAATTCTTTCAATTCTTGATACCTGGAAGCATCAGTTGCGGGCGTCTCGGTATGGCTGCATTCAGGTACTATGTTGAGTTGAAATTCAACACCAGCATCCCTCAATCGGTTAGCATAAGCTATCGATTCGTCACGCAAGACATCCCACTCGCCGTCGCGGATAAGTGCTGGTGCAACTCCCTTTACAGATGGCACCAGGATCGGCGAAGCTCGCCAGTCAAATCGTAAGTCAAGATCCTGCAGGTATTGTTCGACGACCCACACACAGTCATCATGACTCAGCGTATAACCTTCACCATTTTCGTAGTGGGACTCGTAGTCGCAGCGTGCATCGAACAAGGTGCAGTATAGATCCTGGGCAGCGAGAGGTAACCCAGCATCGCGGGCCATAAGCGCTACGACTGCTGCGATATTCCCACCGGTACAGCCGCCCCCGACGCAGATCCCATCGGGTCGGCCGCCGACTTCTTCAGCATTCTCAATCGTCCACTCGAGGGCAGCGTAGCACTCCTCTAACCCTTGCGGGAATGGGTACTCTGGCGGTAGACAATAATCAGGTACAACTACAATACAATCTGATTGGAGTGCGATCTTGTTGCTTCCTGGCATGTTAACGTCCCCACCCATGGAGACATACCCACCACCATGGGTGTGCAGATAGATAGGCTGCGGATCTGAGTTAAGGTGTTTGGGGCGATATATCCTGGTCGGGATGGCGCGGGCGGGACCGGGGATTTCCAGGTCCTCATAGTCAATGGCTGGATCAGGCTCGAGGGGGCCAAACAACTCGAGGTTCCGCATCCCCTCGACACCCAGTTCCCTGCAAGAGGGACGTTGGATCATCATACCACTGGTAAAATATTCTAATACTTCACCACTGAGTTTCGAAAAACGTTCTTCCCTTAGTTTTGCGTAATCCTTCATTAAATTGCTCCATTGCTTATCAATTTTGATAGGTTGCGAAAACTGACGATTAATGAGTAAATGCTCATAAATGAGTGATAGCTCATAGTAATCGATAGTGGGGAGATGAGTAAAGTCTTTTCCGGACGGGAAGCACCTTGTGGATGTTTTGCCATCTGCTTACTCCCGCATGGTCAACGATCTAAGAGCAAGGCGCGCGCCGCATATTTCAAATTGACTCGCCCCCAAATCGCGTGCGGGCTGAACCATGTCGTGGAGGAGGATGTTATGAGTGCCAGCGGAGTGAAAACCCCAATTGAAATTATCGATCAATCGCCGATGCGAATACGCCAATGGGTGGTCGTCGCGATTTGTATTACAGGGATGGCGATTGACGGTTATGACGTGATGTCAATTTCGCTGGCTGCTTCTGGCATGAGCGCCGAATGGGGGCTTTCCAAGGCTGAGCTGGGTTTCTTACTGCCGCTCGAATTTCTCGGCATGGCGGCGGGGCTGTTTTTCATCGGCGCCATGACCGATAAATATGGCCGCCGCCTGACCTTCCTATTCTGCCTAATAGTCATCTCACTGGGCATGGTGGCGAGCGGCTATGCGCCGAATAAAGAAGTTCTCGCTGCCACGCGGGTGTTTACCGGGCTCGGCATTGGCGGCATTTTGGCCACAGGCACGGCGCTATCGTCGGAATATAGTAATGCCAAAAACCGCAGCCTCATTGTTATTTTGGCGGCTGGCGGCTATACATTCGGTATTTATCTGGCCAGTAAAGTAGCGGCGCAGCTGCTCACTGATTACGACTGGCGAGCCATCTTCCTGTTTGGCGCCATGGTCAGCGCGGGTTTCTTGCCTTTGGTCTATTTCCTGGTGCCGGAATCCATCGGCTTTCTAGAGCGCCGCCGTCCACCCAATGCGCAGGCACGCATCGCCAAGACGTTGCGCCAGATCGGCCATAGCGAGAGCTTTGAAATGGCGGCGATCGAAGACGATGAAAAAGAAAACGTCTCGCCCATGCGCCTGTTTGAGGGCAAGACCGCGCGTATTACCTTCGTTATGATCGCCGTCTATTTCGGAAATATTCTGACCTATTATTATTTCGTTAAATGGATGCCGCCAGCTGTCACCGATATCGGCTATACCGCTGTTCAAGGCACAGAGGTATTAGCGATGATCAGCATTGGCGGGCTCACAGGCTCGGTCACCATCGCCATTCTATCGAAGTTTTATAAGCTGAAACGCCTGATGCTCGTGGCGCTATTGGGCAGCGCCGTCTCGGTCGCCTCCTTCCCGATGTTTACCGGCTCGCTCGATGCCATGTTGCTGGCCGGCGGCGTGGCAGGCTTCTTTCTATTCGCGGTGATTGGCGGCGCGCTGGGGCTGTTTGCCGAAAGCTTCCCAGCCGCCGTGCTGGGCTCGGGCGTCGGCGTGGTGCTGGGCACAGGGCGCGGCGGCGCGGTGATCGGCCCATGGGTCGGCGGGTTGCTGTTTGCAGCTGGCATGGGTCTATCGTCCGTGTCGGTGATCATGGCGGCAGGTTCATGCCTTGCGGGACTCTCCCTACTGTTCTTGCCACGCGAATCATAAGGCGACCGATTGAACGAACATCTGCGCAAGGCGCAAAAAGTTAATCCATCTTTTCACCGAGTGCTCGGGCTCGCTCAAGCCGGCTAGCTTCATCATTCGGCAAATGCCTTTGTGCCATAAATAAAAGAATCAATGCGGGAATGAATACCAGCGTTGATACCATGATGGCGATGCGGAGTGATTCCACATCGTTTATGCCGCTCGATTGCAGTACGTCGGAAAGTTGGCCGATAATATAAGGACCAAGTGCGAACGCAATGAACGTGTTGGCTAACAGGACAACGGCTGCGGCGAGTGCTCTCATGCGTGGCATCACGAGGTCTGTTGCCGTAGCTTGCAAAGCGCCACCCATGGCGGTCACAGGAATCATATATAAGAAGTACAGCCAAAAGGCGGTGGTCAGGCTCTCAGTGTGTAAAAGCAAAAGCAAAATTGGAGTCATACCCGCTACTACGGGGTAGCCTAGAATAAGGCGCCCGCTGGGATATAGCCGCCTTAGATAATCAGCGGCAAATCCACCCAGGTTGGTACCTATGAAGCCACCCACTGCTGTACCGAGTCCAATGTACAAGCCAATTTCTGCTATGCCGGTGTCATAAGTCCGTATCAACAGTGGGGGGATCCAGAATGTTGAGCCGACACCGGCGAAATTCATGACCGGAAACGCCAGTGCTGAATACATAAACGCTTTGCAGCGAAATATCATCGCGAATGCTGCGGGATCACGAATCCTGAGGGATTGAGCCCAAGAGAAGGCGATGTACAGTCCCATAGCCAAGGTCGACCACTGGGCAATACTGCCGGTGATCAGAATCAATCCAGAGGTGATCAGTATAATACAGGTAGCTGCGGTCGCATTGATGAACAGTGCTTTGGGGGTTTTTCGCAGACCATAAAGGTTTAATAGTGGAATCACCGACATCAGTTCATTGCCAAGTAGCTGAAATGGAGCGGGGTGTTTCGGGGAAGTCAAGCCTTCACTAACTCCGCGTTCGGGTTCTCGTAAAGTTCGAACCCAAACGGCAAGCAATAACCCTGGCAATCCCACAACCATAAATGCAACTTGCCATCCTTTTAAGCCAAAGGGTGGGGCGGTCGGATAGGTGGTTGACCAATAATCAAGGACATACCCGCCCAGGAACATCCCAAAACCCGCACCGATCCATAGACCTGAAGAGTAAATGGCGAAGACAGTCGCACGCCATTTTGGGGCATAATAGTCAGCAAGCAGTGACAAAGCCGCCGGTGATGCGCTGGCCTCGCCGATGCCGACACCGATTCGACAAACTGCCAGCGCACCAAACGAACGTGCAAGCCCAGATGCCGCTGTCATCAAACTCCAGGCTGAAAGCCCGATAGAAATTAGGCTGCGCCGCGACCAAACGTCGGCAAATCGTGCGAGCGGAATGCCGAACACGGCATAAAACACGGCAAAAACGGTACCATATAAAAAACCCAGCTCTCCATCGGAGATATCGAGATCGGCTTTTATGTCTTCCGCCAGAATTGTCAGTATATTGCGATCAATAAAATTGAATGCGTAAACCAGCATGAGTATGGCTAGCACGTAGTGAGAGTAGCCTCCTCCGATCTGTGGAGTAGTCTTTAGCGTTTGGTTGCTCATGGTTGCCACCAAAAAGTTTATCAATACAAATTGACGCTTGTTCCAAGCTGACTGTTACCTATGTCGCAGGTAACACACTTCAAAAACGGCGTGGGTGTTTCCGTTAGGTGTTGCTACTGACTAGCACCTGGACCGCGTTTTGCGTAATCCTTCATTAAATTGCTCCATTACTTATCAGTTTTGATAGGTTGCCAAAGCTGATGATTAATGAGTAAACGGTTTAATATGAGTTAATACTCATATTAGTAGATATAAGGGAGATGAGTAAAGTCTTTGTTGGAGGGAAAGCACCTTGTGGATGTTATGCCATCTGCATACTCCCGCATGAGCAACCTTCTAAGCCCCGGTACAAAAAAGATTCGGCGCTAATTTACGATTAAGAGGAAGTAGGCGATGGATGGAAAACCTGTAGTAAAAGAATTATTACAAAAGGTCGGTGATGTGGAAATCTATTGTGAGCTGCGCGGAAGCGGTCCTGCGGTCGTACTTCTCCCTACCGGGCACAGTGATTGTGAGTCCTTTAGGGTGGTAGCTGACGCTCTATCCGAAGAATTCACAGTCCTAAGCTGTGATACTAGAGGAAGTGTTCGTTGTAAGATGCCTTCGGAATGGGGACCGGTTACGCCGGAACACATCGCTGATGATGTCGCAGGGCTTATTAAATCCCTTAATCTTGCACCAGCTTCTGTTTTTGGCTGCAGTTCAAGCGGACAGGCGGCGCTATGCTTAGGACTAAATCATCCTGAGGTATTGCGCAATCTGATGATCCACGAACCAGCGCTGACGCACCAGGCCCCTTTAAGCGGTCCCGATCTTCCTGGCGGGGGAGCGTTTCCCTCCATGATGCCGGAAAGGATGAAAAAAGGCCTTGAAGCTTCAAATACAGGCAAGGTAGACCCCGCGTGGTCTTTTCGCCAAGCCGTGCTCCGGCAGGATCTTTTAGATAAACTTGATCCGAAGTTTTTTGAACGGGTTTTAATAAATTCAAAGATGTGGGCAACAAAATATCTGGGTACCGTTGATGCACGGGTGTATACAGACGAGGAGTTTGAGAAAATCGGTAAAGTGCCGACAACTTTCTCGGCGGGTGTTTTTCATTTGGCTGTGATTGCTGAGGCCACCCGAGTTGCCGCTGAAAAGTGTAACGCTGATTTCGTGTGGATGCCGTGTATGCATTACCCGCAAATTAGTATACCTGATGAATTTGCCGAATTCGTTCGTAATGAAATCCGAAAAAACCTTAAAACTAATCACAATTAAAGGGGAGCTCGACAAAATGTGGGCTGCCAGTCGAAATCGACCAGGCCTAACAAAGAAAACGAGGCGCGTTACCGACAAAACAGATCTACTATTTAAACGCGTCTTTGATTAACGCAATGGTTGCGACCTCCCGGAAATAGATAGCCTCTTCTACAACATCATCCGGAACCTGGTATATAGTGTTTCGAAGCTCGAACAAATAGTGACCCAATTTCCTCATCCTTTCGGCATCCCAGTTCGATCCTGCTTGATGTAGAAATACAACAAGAGCATCAATGGTGAACTCTTTGTGTTTCTCATAAAGCTCGTTTAGTTCGGGGTACGTGGCAGCGGCACTGATGAGTAGCTGACCTAACTTTCTCCTTTTGCCAGTATAGCGGTCATAAGTACCGACAGATTTTGAAAAGTCCTCTAACAGACGCTTGCTACTGGATTTTGCATACTTTTCAAGAGGGAAGGTAGCAGTCCTTTCTTCGATCTCTGCGAGCCAGTCCTGCATGATGGCATACAGTATTGATTGTTTGTTGGGGAAGTACTGGTAAAGGGACCCGATGGGAATTCCAGCCTTCTTGGCGATCTCGTTGGTAGTAAAACCATCGAGCCCTTTGTTTGAAATGACTTCAATAGTGGTCGCGACAATTTTCTCAACACGTGCTCTGGAACCGGCTCTTGAAGGTAGTTTTCGTGGTGTTATTTTCAGTAAGACGCCACGTTCATTTTTAGTTGCAGCTCGCTTCATAGTTGCTGGTTCTCCTGCCGTAGCTCAATATTCGAATACACATTTAATCATTCTAGCAAAGTAAGAAACAGCACTATTAATCAATTTGAGTTATTTGTCCGGGCTTTCATAAAACTTGCTTGCTTCTTTGGTAATGTGAGTTTACACTCATATATATTGTGAGTAAAAGCTCGCATAAAATGGTACTGTGAGGAGGTCGCAGATGTTTATTCGAAGACTAAGAAAAGTAAATCACTCATATTTACATAGCTGCTGTATGTTGATTCTAATCGGGTTGACTGGTGTGTCAGCGGAAGTCGGTGCGCAGGAGAGCAGTGCGTCTAGTTCAAAAGCGCTCGAAGAGATTGTTGTCACTGCACAAAGACGTGAACAGGGTATGGGTGACTTGCCGGTAGCGATAAGTGCGTTTGATACCGAAACGCTCGCAGAGCTCCAGTTGCAGGATATTACTGACCTGGAAAATTTTGTGCCGTCGTTAAAAGTAAGCACTTTTAACATGACTCTGCGTGGGGTTGGAAGCCAGTCAATCAACTATGGCGGTGACCCTGGTATTGGTTTTCACGCGGACGGAATCTACCTCGCTCGTTCAAGACCTCGCTTTGCTGCATTCTACGATCTTGAGCGTATTGAAGTCTTGCGTGGACCGCAAGGTACTCTTTACGGTCGTAATACCACGGGTGGTGCAGTTAACCTCGTGTATAACAAACCTTCGCCGGAATTCTATGGGCGCTTAACATCGGCAGCGCTCAGCCATGATGGGTATGAGGTAGCAGGTGTGCTTAATGGGGCAATCACTGATCGCGTATCGGGGCGATTGAGTTTTGATCAGGAATACAACGAAGGTTGGTCGGAAAATGCCTTCCCGGGTGGCGATGATTTGGATGATAAAGACAATTGGGCTGTCCGAGGACAATTACAGGTCGATATTAGCGATACCATGGGATTGCTGCTGCAAGGTGACTACTACGAAAGTGATCCTGGAGGAAATCCCAATCGAAAATTCTTGGGTGGTCCCGATGGCAGGCTTACTTCTGCGCAGTCGCCTCCTTTTAATGGCGATGCTTTGGTGAGCTACTCATCAAGGAAGGGTGTTTCAAGTACGGACTCCAGCAGGCCTCAAGAATTTTGGGGTTTGTCCGCCAAGTTATCGATTGAGTTCGAGAATTTTCAGTTTCGCTCAATCTCAGCATACCGTAGCCACGTTTTCGACGAGTTTAATGTAGATAACGATGGAACCGATGCAGCTTTTTCTGATTCGGATTTCCTTAACGATATGGAACAATACAGTCAGGAATTTCAGTTAGTCTCGACTCGTGAAGGAAAGTTCCAGTGGCTTCTCGGCGCTTACTACTTTAATGAAGATGGCGAATTCTCTCGTAGGATCTTCTTTGGTTTTCCTGAATTTCTTGCTGGGGGAACGGTTGAAACAACTTCCTATGCTGCCTACGTACGGGGCACCTACCAGATTTCAGATAAGCTAAATGCGTTTGCCGGAGTCCGATACAGCTACGATGAAAAAGATATGACGGAGTTTCTAGAGATTTTTCCTTTCTTACCTCGCGCAGATCGCGCAGATGATGATGATTGGGATGATGTCACGTGGGAAATCGGTGTTGACTATCAATACAGTGATGCATCAAGCGTGTTCGCTAAAGTAGCTCAAGGCTTTAAGTCAGGTGGGTTCAATACCAGTTCACTTCAAACGACGAGTTTCGATCCCGAAGAAGTGCTGAGTTTTGAGGTAGGTTATCGGGGTCTACTGAACGCAGGTAGAACGAGATTATCTGCGATTGTTCACTGGAATGATTATAAGGACATACAACTGAGTACGGTAAGGGATTTTGCAGTCGAGTTTAACAATGCGTCCAGCTCGGATATTGGGGGTGTTGAACTTGAGATTACTACGCTTGCTAGCGACAACTTGCAACTTAGTGCAATGGCGAGTTACCTACACACTGAATTAGGCACGTACAACTCTATCTCTCAGGCCAGGCCCGAATTGGGCGTACAAGATCTGGCGGGAAATCAGATGGTGCAAGCACCGGAGTGGAAGTTCGCACTGTCCGCCGCATACGACTTTAGCCCCGCTGATGTTGGTGGATTTTCATTTAACGCTAACTATCACTGGCAGGATGAGGTTTTCTTCACTGCACATAATCACCCGCAGACATCTGAGGATTCAGTGGGTCGTGCAGACGCAAATCTGTTGTATCGATCAAACGATGGCCGATGGTCTGCAGAGTTATTCGTAAAAAATCTTACCGATGAGAATGTCTTAGCCGACATTTTTATAGCCACGGCAGCTGTAGGCTCACCTCACACTGGGGGTTGGGACGCACCTAGAACCTATGGGCTGCGTGTCACCATGGAATTTGAGTAAGAATTTGTCTGTACAGTGGCGTTTCCCCGGGTTGCGGATTCTCTTGCCCTATCCCCTCAGCAAGAGAATGTTGGTGATCTAAACAGATCACCCCGCAACCTACTTCTGGTATAAATGACACAGGAAGACTAATGGGTACCCTTAGTAAACCTGCATTTTATGACTGGACCGCCTTAAGAGAGTCGGGCAGGCTAGATAACTACAAAAACAATCATCGACTAATGCATTCGCAAAAAAGTCTGATTACGACCGTGCCGAGGAGTACAGCCTGTTGAACGGGCAAGATCACCCAGGCTTCATAGACAGATGAACGAACATAGCCGTGAAGAGCCGCGAGTAGGTGGTGCATATTCACACTATGTGCTCGTCCTACTTTTAGTCGTCTACATGTTTAACTTCATCGATCGCAATATTCTCGCAATCCTTGCCGAAGATATAAAGGCTGATCTGGGTGTTTCCGATGCTCAGATTGGTTTTCTGTATGGAACGGTGTTTGCTCTTTTTCATGCGATATTCGGTATTCCCTTGGGACGCTTCGCAGATGTATGGTCGAGGCGTAATCTCATTTCGATCGGGCTATTTTTTTGGAGTTTGATGACAGTGGCGTCTGGACTCGCACGATCATTCGGTGTGCTTGCAGTGTGTCGAATCGGAGTGGGTATTGGTGAAGCCAGTGCGTCGCCAGCCGCCTATTCCATGCTTTTTGATTATTATCCTCCGCGTCTACGAGCGACAGTAGTCGCGATTTACAATTCAGGCATCTACATAGGTGCCGGTGTTGGGGTTTTTCTAGGTGGGTTCATTCTGGATTTGTGGGCAACGACTTATCCGACGGATGCTCCTTTTGGTCTGAAAGGATGGCAGGTCGCTTTCATGATCGTTGGCATGCCAGGTGTTCTCCTAGCGGGTTGGATTGCAACTTTGCGAGAACCAGTACGTGGTATTAGTGAAGGACTGGTTGCTGAAAAACACCCAGCGCCATTTAAGGTGCTCGGCCGTGAGCTGTTGGCGATTATCCCGCCACTGAATCTTTTAGGGCTTTTGGGTCAACGACGGTCGCTTGTTGTCAATATGACCGCCGCGATCATCAGCATAGCTGCCGCTTATTTTTTAGTTTTTTTGACTGGCAGTGTTGCCCAATGGGTCGCAATCTCAATCGGTGCTTACGCCACTTTCTCATGGGCGCAATCGTTAAAACTGCGGGACCCTGTAACCTTTGGGATGATGTTTCGCTCAAAATCTTTCGTTTATCTTTGTCTCGCTTTTCCGATGAATTCATTTGTAGGTTTTGGTGCAGGATTCTGGATTGCCCCTTTATTGATGCGGCTGCATGATGTTGCACCAACTGAAGTTGGATTGTACCTTGGGTTAAGTGTCGCCGTGGGTGGTTTTACAGGTATAACTTTGGGAGGGGTTTGTGCTGATTACTTAAAAACAAAATTTCCGAGCGGTCGCTTAATCTTGGGTTATTTTACCATTCTAGGGACTATTCCGTTTTTGTTGCTCGTGATCTATAGCGATAATCTTGTACATGCATTTTGGTTCAATTTCGTACTGATGGTCTTGGCTTCCAGCGCGCAAGGTGTGCCACATAGTACGATCTCTGATCTAGTCCTACCTCGGATGAGAGCTGTCGCGAGCGCCTTCTATATTCTGATGAGCACCATCTTGGGTCTAGCGCTGGGCCCTTACTTTATAGGTTTGATGTCAGATATGTTTCAGGCCGGGGGTATGAATCAAGCAGAATCTCTTCGCACTGCCATTGCAGTGTCGATGCTGGCTCTAATACCTGCACTCGTTTTTATGGCTTTGGCTCAGCGACACCTGCCTATAGATGAATCAACCAGGTTGCAGCGCGCTCGCGAACTGGGAGAATCTGTGGGTGGTTGATCCTGCGAAAATGAGAAAAGCAACGAAAGAGTCAAGGATGAACTCTTTGTGTTTTTGGATACGGCTATCGGTCCAACAGCACAATTGCACTTCGTTCAGAGGAGCATCGCATAAAACACATCTTCATCCGTCAGTTTCTTTATTTTCTTAACACGCGCTCTAGATCCCTCTCTTGAGGGTAGTTTACGCGGCGTCGCCCTCTGAGAATGTAAGCACGCGGGACAATCATGCTTTTTACGTTGATGTGACTCCCTCTGGCCACTCCAGTGAGAACTGGGTTGCGGTGTCCGATACGAAGTAATCCATGTATCCAGCGCGAGCGATTGGTTTCATTGCCGCGCTGTCTACAATTCCATCTTTGATGTAGCGATCGTCAATATGGACGCCTACGACCTGGCCTATCACCAGATTGTAACGATCGGTAGATTCATTGAGTGGATAAGCATCCAACGTTTCTTCTAGCGGTTCAAGGGGAATGGTGTTTATCCATTTGCACTCCAGGGAGATGGGTGAATCTTTTACCCGAGGCGGACCGACTAATTTTGATGGTGCTGGCTCGAGACCTGCGTGTTCCATTTCGTTTTCACCCCGAGGGTATAGTCCCGATGTCTGATGCATTTGTTCACGAAGGTCCCAGGTTGCGAGACTACATACAAACTCTTTAGTTTCCTCTGTAAATGTCAAAGCGTCCTTTCTACCCAGGGAAGAATAAGCAACGATATCCGGCCGTACTGAAAGGAGGTTAAAAAAGGAATAGGGTGAAAGATTCAGTTCACCGTTCTTGCCCATTGTTGAGATCCAACCGATGGGCCTCGGGATGACGAGAGCCTTCATGGGGTTGTGTTTCAGCCCATGATCATTTTTCGCAGTTTCGTAATACATATTGATCTGTGAGCCTTATATGAGTATATACTCACATAATGAAGTAAAAGGTTTTTTCTGTCAATGCCAAACTCTAAGGAGGCACGCGCTGAAGAAAAGTTTTCACAACGGATAATGCTGCGAAAACTGTCCACTAGGAGTGATTCAAGGACTCGAGTTAAAAAAGTCATTGATGCAGTAGTTAGCGTAATCACGAACTAAGGTTTTGACAGCTTTACGACAACGAAATAGCAAGGGAAGCGGAATTTGCATTAGGTCTGTCTACCAGTACTTTCCTAACAAAGAATTAATTCTACATGCGATCGTGCAGGATTGGTTGGTGGAACTGGAAGAGATCATCGTTGCATTCCCAATTGACAGCTACACAAAGTCCGACCGAAAACGCATGATTGATGAGATGTCAGCAACGGTAAGTGGTTACTCATACTTCACAGCGAAAAAGCGGAACTTAGGCAGGCTATTAATTGTGGCAACAAACACATACCCTCAATTAGATGCGCTTTATCAGAAACATATCGAGTTTAATATCGATTCAATCCTGGTATTTCTAGTGAAAGCTGGTTCCAAATGGGATGAGTCAAGGATGCGCGAACTCGGTCGCTATCTATTTGCGGTTCGCCAAACGATTTACCATGTACCTAATGATATCGCTGAGGAGTCGGTATTGTTAAGAGAAATCGCATTGATAGCGCTGATCAAGGAATCATTATTGTGATGCCATCCAGCCAGCAGGAGTTTTTGCGACACCAGTCTTAACGACCCAGATGGGACTTGACAGCGCTTCGATATCGGTGAGGGGGTTAGTGGTGAAAATAAGAAGATCCGCCTTTTTGCCGATTTCCACAGTGCCAATTTCATCGTCCAGACCCAACATCTGTGCTGGTGTAATCGTCGCAGCTTTCAGCGTCTCAAATGGCGACAATCCCAGTTTCGAGACTATCAGTAACTCATTTACAGACGAGGCACCATGAAAGGTGTAGATGGCAAAAGGATGCTGTAGCGAATCGCTTCCCAGGACAATTGGGACACCCGCTTTGTGTAGATCTGCTAGTGCTTGCTTTGCAAGCCTAGAGGAATTTTGAATTGTAGAGGAACTTAAAACCTGTTGGAATTTATTCGATAAGATCCATTTCATAAACCAAGGCGCGTTTTGCAGTTGTGCCTCCTGCATTCTTAACTTGGCCAAAGGGCCATTAGCTGCGTCACGTGCAACTGCCAATTCTGGTCCCGGTACCACGCTGGTGACGAATGGTCTCTCGATTTTCTGCAGGTTATCTTGAGTTAACCAACTGTCCGCAATCTGTTGGGTTGTTGCCTGGTAGATACCTGCGTCACGAATCCTATCTACCATTTGACTTGACAGAGGTGATTCTCGACCAATCAGTGTGTGAACGAATGTGTTCGGTCGCAGGTGTTCAATTGCTCGTGACATGTTGTATTCAGACGTGACGTGGACAAAGATCAAACGATCTTTGTCCCGAGCCTCTTTGTTGATTTCTTCGAGAACGGCGTCGCCGTGGGTTGGGATGTCGAAGTACGACAAGATCCCACTGTCAAAGAAGTTGTTTTCCAATAGCACTTTAACGCCAAGGCTTCCCTTCAGATTCTCATCCGAAAAAGCGTTTCTTACGTCTTCGGGTGTTGTGACGCCAACGAAATTATCATCACCGAAAGGCAGGACCGAGCCATACCCCCCTGGGGCATACAGAACAGGGCTCATGTAGTGATACTGTGGGCCTGGGGAACCGGTTGCATAGAGCACTTCAATCTCTTCGATGACAAAGCGTGGAACTGCATTGTCGATAATGGTCGTAAATCCACTTGCCAGGTAACCTCGTAAGTATTCAGGAAGTAACTTTCCGCATGTTTGTCGCCAGTTTTCTGCAGTAGCTTCCGGATAGACAAAGCTGCATCCAGGAGACCACATGAGGTGTACATGGGAATCAATCATGCCCGGCGAGACATAGGCCTCGTCAAAATCCAGTGTTCTATCTGCTGCGACTTCAATCGTCGGTGCGATATCAACGATCAGACCATTCTTGATGAAAATTGACGTGATCTCGCCGGGGTCTGATGAGCGTCCATCGGCGATTCGAACGTTTTGAATTAGTATGCTCGGTGAATTTGTGTCGAATGTGGGTCCTACTCCTGCAGCAAAACACTGGCATGCAATAAGACAGGTCAACGCGTAAATTAGCTTGATTAGAATTGGCTTGAGACTATTCATTAAACGGTACCGGGCGATTTGTGCCCCCAGGTCGAAGTCTTAGAGTATTCAGAGGTTTGCCAGTTGTCATCATTAATCTTTATCCCTCCAGATCCGAATTCCATAAGAAATCCTGAAGGAGTTTCTGCATAAAATGAGAACATCCCATCATTCGGGTGCTGGCCAAGAGAACGTGCGATCGGAATGTTGAGGGAACGCATTCGATCATGAGCGAGTCCGACATCTTCAATATCACCCACCTCCAGCATGAAGTGATCAATCCGTTTACGCATTGGTGTACCGGCTAGTGCCAGAGTGTGGTGACGCTCATTAACATGGAGAAATGTTAACTGAAGGGTGAGTTCGGGGTTGATTTTCACGCTAATGACGTCACTCAACCGAAAGCCAAGCTGGTTTTGATAGAACTCAAGTCGAGCAGCACTGTCGGCGCAACCGAGGACAAAATGGCTGGCGCCGCCATTCCCTGTAACGAAGCCACTTTTGACCAAATCTGATTTGAACTGCTGTTCAGATTTGTTCAACGTCGTATACAACTCTAACGGAAACCCTTCTGGGTCTAGGAGTTCATAAAGAGCGGCAACTTTTCTTGCCGCTCGAGTCGACTCGGATGCACCGGAAACTTCATACCCGGCCTCCCGTAAGCTTGAGACGGTTTCATCGAGTTGATCTTCGTTTTCACATTCGAACCCGGCGATTGCAAGATCATCTAAACTTCCTTCTCTGAAAAACAGGCGCTGCTGGTATTCGTCGATCTGTGCGCTGAACCCAGAGTCATTGTTGGTGACAATGGCGCCGACACCATCGACCATAAATCGTCGCCACGCTTCTATGTCACTGACTTCAAATCCAAGATAGCCCAGGCTGGATACGCTCATAATTTCTCCTTAGTTTCAGTCCAGGAAGTTGCAGACCAATGTGTTAAATCGATCCGCATGTTCCCATTGCGCCCAGTGGCCGCATTGTGGAAAAACGTGCAGTTGTGCTTTGGGAATGATGCTCAACAAAGTCATCCCAATATCTAATGGAATGACTTTGTCTTCTCTACCCCAAATAAGCAGAACGTCATGAGGCAAGACACCAAGTGAGGGGTGCCGCCAAAGCGGCTCTACTGAATCGCCTTGACCAAAACGCATCGGCGGGTTTTCCACGATGCTTGGTGTGAGTGCTGCCTTCAATCTCATGTTTAGTAGTTCATCAGTAATGTGACTTTGATCGAATACAAATTTGTCCGAGAAGGATCGAAGACGTTCCATGGAAGGGCCATCACCGTCATAAAATGTGAGGATATCGGTGATTGCAGGTGTTCGTGCCTCACCAAAGAGCCGAAACCCTGCGGGACAACCCATCATGACAAGTTTTTTTACCCGTTCCGGGTTTTCAATGGTCAGCTTTAACGCAATGCTTCCGCCGAGCGAGTTACCGATGAAGCTAGCCTTAGGAATATCAAGTTGATCCATGAACGTAATGAGCTTTTCGGTGTACCAGGAAAGGAGTTCTACCCCTTTAGCTCTTGGCTCTGATTTGCCCCATCCCGGTAGATCTACACAGATAACACGGTGTCGAGTGGATAATGCGTCAACGTTGCGATTGAAATTCGACCAACCAGTTGCCCCAGGACCACTGCCGTGCAGCATGATAATAACGTCTTGGCTATCACCCATGTCGTTGTAGTGGATACGGACCCCATCAACTGTGATTGATTTACTTGTTTCTTCTTCCAAGTGGCCCTGTGTATCGTTCACTCAACTCCCTCCTGATTCCACGTTAGTAAAGCCTCCGCAGGTACACGGTTTAGCTATTGAGTCATACATTTT
>TARA_B110000008_G_scaffold19733_2_pt1 | contig 18603 bp, 19 predicted proteins | sample TARA_B110000008 | Tara Oceans TARA_B110000008 (sample SAMEA4396496) | marine metagenome | biome: Westerlies Biome; feature: [DCM] deep chlorophyll maximum layer (ENVO:01000326); material: water (ENVO:00002006), including particulate matter (ENVO:01000060) such as... | depth 40 m
ATTAATAAATGAAGAGACTCCAAGAATTATTGATCCTAGGAATGCATTTATTATGTATGACTTATTGAAAGAAGTCATCAAAAATGGAACTGCGAGAAAAGCTAAAACTTTAAAGCGACCTGATATTGCAGGTAAAACAGGTACCACAAACGATTTAATGGATGCATGGTTTGCTGGGTTTAATTCCGACATAGTGACTGTTACTTGGATGGGATACGATCAACCAAAATCATTAGGCAAAAAAGAGACAGGTTCAAGGGCTGCCTTACCCATTTGGATTGATTATATGAGACCTTTACTAAAGGATTATCCAATTAAAAATTTAGTTAAACCTGAAGGCATTATTCCATTTAAGATCAATAAAAAAACAGGTATGACGAATAATGCTGATAAAAACGGTTTATATGAGTATTTTTATGAAGAATATCCACCCTATGATAATTCATACTTTGTGATTAACTAATATATTTAAAATTATGTCATCTAAAAACATGAAGGTATCAATTGCCAACCTTGCTGCTCAAATGATTATGGAGGAGGGAATTAAAGATTATTTATTTGCAAAAAAGAAAGCTGCGAAGTCATTAGGCCTTAATGAAAATGCCAACCTACCTACAAATTCACAAATTGACAAAGCCATAGATGATTTCAATAAAATTTTTAACTCAAATATAGATATTGAGTTTTTACAACAATTTAAGATACAAGCACTCGAGATTATGGACATCTTTAAAAATTTTAAGCCACATCTAATGAATCAGCTTTATGAAGGCATAATTCCAAAATTTCCCGAAATCAAGATAAATTTATTTGCTGATAATTTGAAAGACGTAGAATACGTTCTTCTAAATAGTGAAATGTCTTATGATTTTAAAGAAGTTAAAATGAATAGCAAAGAAGGTAAGAATTCAATTAAATCTATTCCAACAATATATTTGGATAATTTATCAATACCAGCTGAAATAAAAGTGTATTTTGAAAATGACTTTTTTGATTTTAAAAAAAATTATCTACAAAACAGAGGGCTGAATATTAATAAAGTTCTATCTTTAGATGTTAATGCTTTGAATTCATCAACCGCGCTACCTCTAATGCAAAATAAGTAATGATTGCATCGGCTCCTGCCCTTCTAAATGAAATGAGTGACTCTAAAATAACATCATCTTGATTTATCCAGCCTCTCAATGATGCTGCCTTAATCATTGCGTACTCACCACTAACCTGATATACAAAAGTTGGTTTGTTAAAAGTCTGTTTAACTCTAAAAACTATGTCAAGATAAGCAATACCAGGCTTTATCATGACCATATCAGCTCCTTCTTGAATATCTAATTTCACCTCATTTAAAGCCTCATCACTATTAGCTGGATCCATTTGATAAGTTTTCTTTGAAGATTTACCTAATAGTTCTGAAGAACCAACAGCATCTCTAAATGGCCCATAAAATGAAGAAGCATATTTTGCAGAGTAAGCTAAAATTTTTGTGTTTATAAATTTATTTTCTTCAAGAGACTCTCTAATTCTCCCTACCCTACCGTCCATCATGTCTGAGGGTGCCACAATATCAGCTCCTGCTTTAGCATGACTTATCGCTTGTTTAGTTAAAATACTGACCGTTTCATCATTTAATATGTTGCCTTTTTTATCAGTGACTCCATCTTGTCCATGCAACGTAAATGGGTCGAGTGCTACATCTGAAATGATGCCTAATCTAGGTATTTCTTTTTTTAATCTTTTTATTGCCCTTTGAACGAGACCATCATCGTTAAATGCTTCACTTGCATCATCTGTTTTTAATTTTTTTTCAATGTAAGGGAAAATAGCAATGGCTGGAATGCCTAATTGATCACATTCAGAGGCATCTTTTATTAATTCATCAATACTTAATCTTTGTATGCCTGGCATCGACTCTATATCTTGTCGAATACCAGTTCCTTCAATTATGAACATGGGATAAATTAGATTACTTATAGAAACATTATTTTCACGCATCAATGTTCTTGAAAAACTACTTTCTCTCATTCGTCTGGGTCTGTTCAATATAGTCATTTTCTTAATTAAAACTCAATTGAAAAATAGTTCTTTAAGTGCTTCACCAGGGTCATTTTTTCGCATAAAAGCTTCTCCAATCAAAAAAGTATTAATATGATTTTCATTCATCAATTTAATATCCTCATGATTAAAAATGCCTGATTCAGTAATAGGTATTCTACCCTTAATGGACTTAACTAAATCAATTGACGTTTTTAATGACACATCAAATGTTTTGAGATCTCTATTATTTATTCCAATTAATGGCGTACTTAATTCTAAAGCAGCATCTAGCTCTTGTTGATTATGAGATTCAACTAATACAGCCATACCTAAATCATTTGCAATACTTTCTAATTCTTTCATTTCTTTTAAATCCAGTGCAGCAACGATCAACAAAATACAATCAGCTCCTAAAACTCTTGATTCGTAAATTTGATAAGGGTCAATAATAAAATCTTTTCGCAATACAGGCAGCTTTGAACTTGACTTTACTTTCTTAATAAAATCAGGGTGACCTTGAAAGTAATCCCGATCAGTTAGCACGGATAAGCATGCAGCCCCTCCGCTTTCATATGACTGTGCAATTATTTCAGGGTCGAAGTTTTCTCTAATAATACCCTTTGATGGACTTGCTTTTTTAATCTCAGCAATCACTCCTGCTTCTGTCTTTGCATGTTTTTTTCTTAATGCTTGAATAAAATCTCTTGGCTTATCAAGTTCTAAAATTTTTTTCTTTAATTGGTCTACTGATAAAAAATTTTTTGCCTCTGTAATCTCTGAGGTCTTTGTAGCCAAAATTTTATTTAAAATATTACTCATTTGAGTATTTAATTAATTGTCTTAGTTTTTTTAAGGCAAGGCCTTCATCAATCATTTGGGCCGATACCTCAAAAGCTGATTCAAAATCTTGACAGATACCTGAAACATAAAGCGCCGCACCTGAGTTTAAGATTGTGATATCACGAGCAGTATTTTTATCTCCCTCTAAAATACCAAGCATCATTTCTTTAGAACTTTCAATGTCAGCAACTACAATATCTTCAATTCTTCCTAATTTAATCCCATAATCTTGTGGGTTAAATTCATACTCTATAATTTTTCGATTTTTAAGTTCAGCAATATATGTTTTACCTGTAATCGATATTTCATCCATGCCATCAGCACCATGAACAGAAAGTACGTGATGACTGCCTAGTTTTTTTAAAACTTCGGCAAAAACACTAGTCAATTCTTTACTATAAACACCTACGACTTGATTTTTTGCTGAAGCTGGATTGGTTAGAGGGCCTAGTAAATTAAAAATAGTTCTGAGCTTTAATTCTTTTCTAACAGGGGCTACATGTTTCATTGCAGGATGATAATTTGGAGCAAACATAAAACCAATACCAATATTATCGACAAGTCTTCCAAGTTGGGTAAAATTTAAATTGACATTAACGCCTAACGATTCCAATACATCGGCACTACCAGATTTTGATGAAACTGAACGACCTCCATGTTTTGCAACTATGGCTCCTGCTGATGCAGCCACAATTGCTGCAAGAGTTGAAACATTAAAAGTTTGCAGACTATCGCCTCCAGTCCCACAGGTATCAATCAAATTTTGCCTGCTTGTTATATTTACTTTGTTTGAAGCTTCTCTCATCACTCCGGCCGCAGCAGCTATCTCATCAATTGTCGGTCCTTTGATTTGAAGGGCGACCATAAAACCAGAAATTTGGATTGGATTGATCTCTCCACACATTATCTGGTTCATACAAGATTGCATATCCTCAAATGATAAATCTTGTTGATTTATGAGGGAATTAATGATGCTTGTGAATTGATCACTCATTTTGATCTAAAAAATTTTTTAATAAGTCATGCCCGTATTCACTCAAAATAGATTCTGGGTGAAACTGAACACCTTCAATTGCTAATTCTTTATGTTTGATTCCCATAATTTCATTATCATCTGTCCAAGCTGTTATATCAAAACAATCTGGTAAGGATTTTCTATCAATAACTAATGAATGATATCTTGTCGCTGTAAAGGGATTTTTAATGCCACTAAAAACGCCCAAATCGTTATGAGATATTTTTGAGGTTTTACCATGCATTATAGTTTGTGCATGAATGATTTTTCCACCGAACGCTTGACCTATTGATTGATGGCCAAGGCATACCCCCAAAATAGGTATTTTGCCCTTAAAAGACTCAATTAGATCGAGTGAAATACCTGCTTCGTTTGGGGTACATGGGCCAGGAGAGATGACAATATATTGCGGATTTAGTTTTTTAATTTCCTTAATAGAAATTTTATCATTTCGAATAACCTCAACCTCTTGTCCAATTTCAGCGAGATATTGAACTAGGTTATAAGTAAATGAATCGTAGTTGTCTATCATTAATAACATAAAGCTACTCCGTAATCCTTGCTTGTACTAACTCGGCCGCCTTTAAAATCGCTTTTGCTTTATTTTGCGTTTCTACCCACTCATTTATAGGGATTGAGTCTGAAACTATTCCTGCACCTGCCTGAACAAAAAGTGTTTGATTTTTTATTACAGCTGTTCTAATAGCAATAGCGACATTCATATCACCGTCAAATCCAATGTATCCAACTGCGCCGGAATAAACACCGCGTTTGGTTGATTCTAACTCATTTATAATTTCCATAGCTCTTACCTTTGGCGCGCCACTGACCGTCCCTGCAGGAAAAGTTGCTTTTAAAACATCCATGGCCGACAGTTTTTCTTTAAGTTTACCTTCTACATTGGAAACAATATGCATGACATGAGAATATCTTTCAATAATCATATGGTCAGTTACCTTTACTGAAGATGTCTCAGAAACTCGTCCAATATCATTTCTACCTAAATCCATCAGTTGGACATGCTCAGCAATTTCTTTAGGATCTTGTAATAAATCTTTTTCTAAGGTGAGATCTTCATTTTCATCTTTTCCTCTTGGCCTAGTTCCCGCAATGGGTCTTACAGTCACTTTCTCTCCCTCTAATGTAACTAATATTTCAGGAGATGCTCCAACAACGTGGTGATCATCCATATTATAAAAATACATATAAGGCGAAGGGTTTAGGTTTCTTAATGTTCTATATAAAGATAGTGGATTGGATTTGAATGTTTGACTAAGTCTTTGAGATAAAACTACCTGCATAATATCGCCGTTAACTATATATTTTTTTACTTTTTCAACGGCTTTCAAAAAATTTTCTTCACCGAATTCTGATCGAACCTCGGTCATTCTGTCATCAAATTTATTTTTTTCAATAAGATAGGGTGATGGGCCTTGTTTTAATTTTTCCTCTAAAGCCTTAAGCCTAAGAATACCATTATCATAAGCATTTTGAATGTTTGCATCTACATAGTTCACAAAATATAACATACCGCTTACGTTATCAAAAACAACAACCTCATCTGATAACATCAAAAGTATGTCAGGTAGATCAAGTTTATCTTCTAAAAACTCTTTACTTAATCTTGGCTCAATATATTGAATCGTTTCGTAACCAAAATATCCAGCAAGGCCTCCGGAAAATCTTGGTAAATCTAAATTTTGTGGAGTTTTAAACTGATTCATAAAATCATCGATAAAATCCAATGGATTTTTATCAGAGATTTCATTGGTTACTTTATCTTCATTAAAAACTAAAATTTTATTTTTTTTTATTTGTATCCTGATTTTTGCTGGCAGCCCAATAATCGAATAGCGACCATGTTTATTTCCACCATCTGCCGATTCAAGCAAATAACTATAACGATCATTTGCTAACTTCGAATAAACAGATAATGGGGTATCTAAATCAGCGAAACATTCAAGCACCAAAGGAATTCTGTTAAATCCATTTTTTTGAAAATTATCAAATTCTTGTTTGGAAATAGTTGGCAGCATGTTAGTTAATAATTCGAGTTAATTCGTTGAAATTTGACATTGCATAATCCACTCTATCAGAAATAATTGACTCACCAAATTGGTAGCCGTATGGTACTGTAAAAATATGTGTACCTGCGGCGTACCCTGCATCGATATCTACAATAGAATCGCCTATCATAATCGCATCTTTGGGTTCTATATTTAATTGATTAAGAGCATATAGGATAGGTAATGGATCTGGTTTTTTTTTCTTAGTTGTATCTCCTGAAACAATGACATCCATAAATTCAGTCAATCTTGATTTGTTCATTAAAGCTTCTGTATAAATAGCAGGCTTATTCGTTACACAACCCAAAAGAAAATCCTTAGACTTCAAGTAAACAATAGCCTTCTTAACTCCATCAAACATTAGGCTATTTGCGGAAATTAAAGAATAATGATGAGCAAATAGTTTTTCAGCTTTAGCAAAAAGAGGTCCTGGATCTTTTTTTGAAGAAAGTCTTAAAGATTGTTTAATAAGATTTTCGGCCCCCTTGCCAATGAAATTTTTGATTTCATTTCTTTTTAACTCCGTCATTCCTAAATCTTTTAGCATTGAATTAACAGCATCGGACAATTCAGGTGCTGTTTCAAATAATGTGCCATCCAAATCAAAAAGAATGGCTTTTATGTTAACAAATTTTTCCAATTCTAAACTTTTGCTAGTGACGCTCTCAAAGAATTTATAATAGAATCATATTTGTTTGGATCGTTTTCGTTTGACGCTCCGAATACAGCAGAACCTGCAACAAAAGTATCAGCACCGGCTTGAGCAATTTCAGTGATATTGTCAACATTGACTCCGCCATCAACCTCGAGCCATATTTCTCTTCCTGTCTTTTCAGTATATGCATCTATTTTTTTTCTTGCCAACCTCAATTTATTCAAAGTTTCTGGTATAAATTTTTGCCCTCCAAAACCAGGGTTAACAGACATCAGAAGAACCATATCAATCTTATCCATCACATGGTCAAGATAATCTAGTGATGTAGCAGGATTAAAGACTAATCCAGATTTACACCCAAGATCTCTTACCATAGAAAGACTCCTATCAATATGATTTGATGCTTCAGGGTGAAATGTAATTATATTTGCGCCGGCTTTAGCGAAATCAGGAATTATTCTATCAACAGGTTCTATCATAAGATGAACATCAATTATTGCATCGGTAATTGGTCTGATAGCATCGCATACTAAAGGTCCGATAGTTAAATTAGGAACATAATGATTATCCATCACATCAAAATGAACAATATCTGCACCAGAAGTTATTACATTTGTAATTTCTTCGCCTAATTTCGCAAAATTAGCTGACAGAATGCTAGGGGCAATTCTAAATGTTTTTTCCATATATACTAAGTTCCCAAATTAAATTTAATTAAATTATTGTAAAATGCGTATTTTACTCTCTTTTTAATAAAATAATTATAAAGCAAGTGGACTATATACATAATGGATTTAAACCTTGTAGGCCTTAATCATAAGACAGCACCTATTGAAATTAGGGAGAAATTTGTTTTTTCGCACGATATGTTAAGTCATGTTCTTAACGACTTGAAATCAAAAACAGGCGCTGAGGCTTTAATACTTTCTACATGCAATAGAACAGAAATATATTTTAAGGTAAAAGATCCAAAAGAAATTTACCAATGGCTTGCTACTTTTAATCAAATTAAATTCACTGAACTTAAAAAATATCTGTATATGTTCTCAAATCAAGATTGTTATGTGCATGCCTGCAAAGTTGCATCAGGTTTAGATAGTATGTTGATTGGAGAAACACAGATTTTTGGGCAGATGAAACAAGCCTCACAGATTGCTCATCTATCTGGAGTTCAGGGTAAGTTTATTAACAGATTCTTTCAGGATGTTTTTAGAACTGCAAAGATAGTAAGAACAGAAACTCAAATAGGCTCAAGTCCTACAACAATTGCATCATGTGCACTTTCAATGGCAAAAAAAATATTTGGAGAAATCAACCAAACTCAAGTAATGTTTGTTGGGGCTGGAGAAATAAGTGAAATGTGTGCAAAGTATTTCCAAAAATATCAGCCAAACAAAATATCGATCGCTAATCGATCATTTGAAAAGGGTGAAGCTTTAGCAAAAAAGGTGAATGGTGAAGCATGTCTAATTGGCGAAATATATGATCAGCTGCATAACTATGATGTTTTAATAAGTTCCACAGCGAGTCAACTCCCAATTATAGGATTAGGTGTAATAGAACAAGCTTTGAAGAAAAGAAAGCATCGACCTATAATGCTGGTAGATTTAGCAATTCCAAGAGATATTGAATCAGAAGTAATTAAGTTAGATGATGTATTTCTATATACACTTGATGATTTAGTTAATATAGCTCAACAGGGATTAACAAATAGGCAGGGTGCGACAAAAAAAGCAAACCAATTAATCGAGCTTCAAGCCAAAGATTTCTATCATAAAACAAAGCAAAAAAAAAATACGCCTACTATTAGGCTTTTAAGAAATCAATTTGAAAAAATAGCATTAGCTGAGGCAGAAAAAGCAAAAAATAACATAAAAACAGGCTCCTCTTCTGAGGAAGTAATTAATAAATTAATCAGTAATTTAACAAAAAAATTTCTACATGGGCCTACAAAAGCAATTCGCGAAAATGAACAAGATGTTGAAACAAATTCACTTATTAAAAAAATTTATAACATTAAAGAAGATAAAAAATGAAGGCATCAATGAAAGGCAAACTTGAGGCTTTGGTTAAAAGGATTGATGTTCTTAATACCGAATTGAGTCATGAAGATGTGACAAAGGATATGGAAAGATATAAAAAAATTTCCAAAGAACATTCTGATATAACGCCAATCGTTGAAATATATAAAAAATATCAAGAAATTACACTCAATATAGAAGAGGCAAAAGAGCTTTCGAGTGATCCAGAAATGAAAGTGTTTGCACAAGAGGAAATTGAGAAAGGAGAGGCAGGTATTGAAGAGGTTGAAACAGAACTTCTTAAACTTTTAATCCCAAAAGATGATGATGATGAGAAAAACATATTTATTGAAATAAGGGCCGGGGCTGGTGGTGACGAATCAGCATTATTTGTAGGTGATATTTATAGGATGTATACCAGATATGCTGAAAGAATGGGCTGGAAGATAGAAATTATCTCCAGTAACTCATCTGAAGCTGGGGGTTTTAAAGAAGTGATTATGAAGGTGATGGGCTCTGGTGTTTATGCAAAACTAAAGTTTGAATCTGGTGGGCATCGGGTTCAAAGAGTGCCCGATACAGAAACACAAGGCAGAATTCATACTTCAGCTTGTACAGTAGCAGTTTTAGCGGAGGCAGATGAGATTAGTGATGTTGATATTAATCCTTCTGATATTCGTATTGACACATATCGTGCATCTGGGGCTGGTGGACAACATATTAATAAAACAGATTCTGCAGTTAGAATTACGCATTTACCTACTGGAATTGTAGTCGAATGCCAAGATGATCGATCACAACATCGAAATAAAGCACAAGCGATGAGTGTTCTTGCAGCAAGAATAAAAGATAACCAAATTAAAGAACAACAAAATCAAATTGCATCCGAAAGAAAATCATTAATTGGTAGTGGAGATAGAAGTGAGCGAATTAGAACTTATAACTTCCCACAAGGAAGAATCACTGATCATAGAATCAATCTAACTTTATATAAAGTTGATTATATAATGGATGGTGATTTGACCGAATTAATTGAAGCATTAACAGCTGAACATCAAGCTGATCTTCTTGCACGAATAGAAAAAGAATAAAAACTTGTCTTCAATAAGTTTTCATAAAAAAAGAATTGAAGAGTGCCTCAAAAAAAATATACAAATTAATGAACGTGAAGCACAAATTGAAGCTGAACATATTTTAAAGTTTGCCCTCAAAAAACCCTCTTCTTTTTTTATATCCAACCAAAAAATAATTATAGATAAAACCCAAGAAGAATTTATTTCATCTATTCTAGAAAAGCGTATTAAACGAGAACCGCTTGCTTATATTTTCAATGAATGGGATTTTTACGGGAAAACTTTTTATTTAGATAAAAATTCATTAATTCCAAGACAAGATACTGAATTAATAATTGATCTAGTAATAAAACAATTCGATAAGAAGTCGAAACTTAAAATATTAGATTTAGGAACAGGTTCTGGGGTAATTGGCATTACATTATCAAAACTCTACCCAAATTCAATAGTTACAATTTCTGATATTTCGCCTAAAGCATTGAAAGTTGCAAATAAAAATATTAAAAAACATAAAGTAATAAATATTTGTTCTTTAAAAAGTGATTGGTTTGATAACTTTAAGAAAAAAGAATTTTTTGATCTGATATTGACTAACCCCCCTTACATTTCAAAAGATGATATTCATTTGAATAATTTCGAATTAAGTTATGAGCCCTCTGACGCATTAGTTGCTGCTAATGATGGATTTGCAGACATTTTCAAAATTATTGATACCTCACCTAGATTTCTAAATTCAGAAGGAATATTAATGATTGAGCATGGTCATACTCAAGGCGATAAAATAAAAAATTACTTTCAGCAAAAGTCTTTTGACAACATAAAACAACATCACGATATTAATCAAAAGATTAGAGTAACATCAGCATCAAAAATAAAAGTTTAAAGCATAATCAAATAGTATAATTAACAAATGAAAGAAATTAATTCAATAGGCATTGTAAAACCCAAAATTTTTAAGTGCTCAGATCCAATTAAGTTATCTTGTGGAATGACACTCGATAACTTTGAGTTAATTTACGAAACATATGGCAAATTAAATAAAAATAAAGATAATGCCGTTTTGGTCTGTCACGCTTTGTCTGGAAATCAACATGTCGCGGGCAGATATAAAAAAACTGATAAGCATCCTGGTTGGTGGGATAGTTTGGTCGGACCCGGGAAACCATTAAATACAAATAAATTTTTTGTGATTGGAATAAATAATTTAGGGGGCAATGAAGGTAGTACTGGACCAAAATCTATCAACTCTAAAACAAAAAAAATATGGGGATCCAACTTTCCGATTATAACTGTTGAGGATTGGGTAAAAACACAAAAAACTTTAATCAACTATTTAGGTATTCATAAATTATCATCGGTTATAGGTGGTAGCCTAGGGGGAATGCAAGCTTTAGAGTGGAACATTCAATTTCCAGATGATGTAAAGAATACAATTGTTATTGCTGCAGCACCTAACTTAACTGCTCAAAATATTGCATTTAATGAAGTTGCCAGACAATCAATCATTACAGATCCAGACTTTCAAAAAGGTAATTTTTATACAAAAAAAATTAAACCAAAACGAGGCTTAAGAGTTGCACGTATGTTAGGTCATATAACCTACTTATCAAATGACGCTATGAAAAGTAAATTTGGTAGAAAGAAAATGAATGAAGATTATCAATACAATTTCAATACTGAATTTGAAATCGAATCATATTTAAATTATCAAGGGGATAAGTTTGCCAAGGAATTTGATGCAAATACCTACATTCGTATGACAAAGGCATTAGACTATTATGACCCCACGAAGCAAAATAAGAAAAAACTAAGCGAGGTATTTAAGAAAATTAAGTCTAAATTTTTAGTGATTTCTTTTACAAGCGATTGGCGGTTTTCTCCAAGTCGCTCGAAAGAGATAGTGAAAAGCTTATTAGATAATAATATTAATGTTAGTTATGCAGAAATTTCTGCGGAGAGTGGTCATGATGCTTTTTTGATGTCTGATGACCATTATCATGAAATATTGAATTCATTTTTTAAAAATATATTTAAATTTAAATGAGAAAAATTGACCAAAATTCAAGATATGATTTCCCGATTATCGAAAATTGGACACACCAAAATTCTAAAGTATTAGACCTCGGTTGTGGTGATGGTACGTTATTAAATTATTTAAAAGTGAAAAAAAATATCAAAGGTTTTGGTATCGAAAAAAATAAAGAAAATTGGTTATTGTCATTAAAAAACAATATTGATGTTATTCAAATGGATTTAGAAATAGGTTTAGCTGGTTTTGAAACTAACTCATTTGATTTAGTGATTTTATCAAGAACCATTCAGTCCATGAAAAATATTGAAGAAATTATCCATGAAATGATGAGAGTAGGTAAGGAAGTGGTTATTACATTTCCAAATTTTGGTTATTGGAAAAATCGCTTACAAATATTACAAGGTAATATGCCAGTATCAGAAGAGCTTCCATATAAATGGTTTGAGACGCCAAATATACATTTATGTACAATCCGAGATTTTGATAATTTATGTCAAAAAAATAAAATAAAAATAGAACAACGATTAATACTGACAGATAAAAAATCAGTGAATTTTTATCCTAACTTTTTTGGAGCTTTAGCATTATATAAATTAGTTTCAAAATAGAATATCAAATGACCAAAACAAATATTCAGTGGAAAGAATTACTCACCAAAAAAATTATTATTTGTTTTTTTACTGGTTTCACCTCAGGCTTACCCTTATTTATTCTCATTAGTCTTTTCCCAGCCTGGCTTGTTGAAAGTGGATTAGACCTTAAAGCGATAGGTCTTTTTGCTTTAATTCAACTTCCATATGCATGGAAATTTATCTGGGCGCCTTTATTTGATCGTTTCACTCTTGCGATGGGTAGAAGAAGAGGATGGTTAATTATTTTTCAAACGATTTTGCTATTTTTAATATCACTATGTGGCTTTATAGATCCGAAATCACAGATTATGACTATCGCTGTTGTTTCTTTAGGTATCGCATTTTTTAGTGCAAGTCAGGATGTTGTTATTGACGCCTATAGAAGAGAGTTACTTCTTGATCCAGAGTTAGGCTTAGGTAATGCAGTGCATGTAAATGCCTATAAATTTGCCAGCTTGGTCCCTGGCTCACTTTCTTTAATTTTAGCTGACTTCTTTTCTTGGGAATTCGTATTTACGATTACAGGTTTATTTATGATTCCAGGAATTATTCTTACAATTTTAATTTCTGAACCGAAACTTAAATCTGCACCTCCCAAAACAATGAGAGAAGCAGTCGTTGATCCATTCAAGGAATTTATAGGGCGTAAAGGTATTAGGAATGCTTTGCTAATCCTATTATTTATTTTCTTTTATAAAATTGGCGATAGCATGGCTACGGCTCTTGCCACCCCTTTTTATTTAGATCTTGGATTTTCGATGACGGAGATTGGTATCATTGCAAAAAATGCAGGCCTATGGACAAGTATCGCTGGAGGAATTATCGGAGGGATATGGATGGTAAAATTAGGTATAAATCGGGCTTTATGGATTTTTGGATTGTTACAAATGTTTGCAACATTAAGTTTTGCATGGTTGGCAACAGTCGGTTATGACAATACGGTTTTAGCTATCACTGTTGGATTAGAGTTTTTTGCAGCAGGCCTTGGAACAACTGCTTTTGTTGCATTTATTGCCAAAACTACTAACCCCAAATATACAGCTACACAATTTGCATTATTCACTAGCCTTGCATCAGTACCGAGAACTTTTACTAATGCATCAACGGGATATTTTGTAGATTTTTTTGGTTGGTATTATTTCTTTATCTTTTGTTTTTTATTGGCAATTCCTGGCATGTTTTTATTATTCAAAATTGCCCCCTGGAAAAAATGATTATTTATATTCTACAATCAACGGTGCGTGATCACTAAATCTCTCATCCTTATAAACATAGGCTTTTTTTGCCTTAATTGCATTTTCATAATTTGATATCTGATAATCTAATCTCCAACCAACATTTTTTAGCCAAGCCTGACCTCTGTTGCTCCACCATGTATATGAGTTTTCTCCTTCATCAGGATGTAGGAGGCGATAAATGTCTACCCATCTACCCTTTGAGAACAACTTAGTTAGCCATTCTCTCTCATCAGGTAAAAAACCAGAATTTTTCTTATTTCCTTTGAAGTTTTTTAAATCTATTTCCTGATGTGCAATATTAAAATCACCACAAACAATAACATTTTTTCCTGTATTTAATTTATCTCCAAAAATCTTGTAAATTTTATCAAGTACTTTGTATTTGAAAACTTGTCGCTCTTCTCCTGATGATCCTGAAGGCAAATAAACTGAAATAATAATTAAATTCTCATATTCAAGTTCAACATACCGCCCTTCATCATCTATTTCAGGGATACCTAAATGCTTAATAACTTTCAGAGGTTTACTTTTTGTATAAATACCAACTCCGCTATAGCCCTTCTTTATTGCATAGCTAAAATAACCTTCATAAGAATATGGGGCAATCATTAATGTTGATAAGTCTGCCTCTTGCGCTTTCAGTTCTTGCAAGCAAATAAAATCTGCATTTTGTTTTTTTAGCCAAGGGAAAAAATCTTTTCTTTCAGCAGCTCTAATACCATTTAAATTTAAGGTTATAATCTTCATAAGTAAACTAAAATTAAATTCATGCAACAATCTTTTATAAAATTTGCACTTGAAAAAAAAGTGCTTCAGTTTGGAGATTTTACTACTAAAGCAGGTAGGAAGAGTCCTTATTTTTTTAATCTTTCATCCTTTAATGATGGGGACAGCCTTAAAATATTGGGAGATTATTACGCTGAAAAAATTATAGAAGAAAATATTGAATTTGATTTACTATTTGGGCCAGCCTATAAAGGCATATCACTTGTAGGCGCAATTGCAATTTCACTCTCTAATAAGGGTATTAACAAAAAATTTTCATCAAATAGAAAAGAAATTAAAGATCATGGTGAGGGAGGTTTGATTATTGGTGCACCCATCTCAGGGAAAATTCTTATTATTGATGATGTGATTTCTGCAGGCACTTCAATTAATGAAAGCTTCAGTCTTATAAATTCTTTCGATGCGGAGATAGTTGGAATTGTTGTATCAATTGATCGAAAAGAGAAAGGCAGCGGCAAATTGTCTGCAATTGAAGAAATATTTGAGAAATATAAAGTGCCTGTAAAATCAATAATCGACTTAGATAATATTATTGACTTCTTAAAGAAGGATATTAAAAATAAAAAAGTCTTGGATCAAATGCTTGGTTATAAGCAAAAGTATGGTGTTTAATCTGTTAGTTTATCTTTAAGCAATTGACTAACTTGGCCTGGATTTGCTTTGCCTTTGGAAGCTTTCATCACCTGTCCTATTAGTGCATTAAATGCTTTATCTTTTCCAGACTTATATTCTTCAACCATTGCTTCATTATCCTGCAAAACTTGATTCAAGATATCCTCAACTTCATTTAAGTTTGAGATTTGTTTTAGTCCTAATTTTTCAATCACATCATCAACTTTTTCATCCTGATCCCAAATTTCATCAAAAACTTTTTTAGCGGCATTGTTTGAAATAGTCTTGTCTTCTATTCGTAATATTAATTCTGCTAACTTGTTGGCTCTTAAAGGAGAATTTTTGATGTCTATATTGGATTCGTTTAACCTTGAAAAGAGATTTGTTAAAATCCAATTAGAAGCTAATTTTGCACTTACTTTAAAGGATAACAATTCTCTAAAAAAGTTAGCAACATCAATGTTTGATGTAATTCCATCTGCATCGTAATTAGAGAGACCTAACTCTTTGACTAATTTTAATTTCATCTGACTTGGCAATTCATACATTTCAGATTTGATCGTATTTATTTTTTCTTGGCTTATAACTAATGGGAGCAAATCAGGATCTGGGAAATATCGGTAATCATTTGCTTCCTCTTTTGATCTCATTTCTCTTGTTTCTCCAGAATCTGGATCAAAAAGAATCGTTGATTGTTTAATTTTTCCTCCCTCCTCTAACTTTTCAATTTGCCAGTTCACTTCATAATCAACTGCCTGCTTTATAAATTTAAAAGAATTTAGATTTTTAATTTCTCGTCTTGTACCAAGTTTTTTGTCTCCCTTTTTCTTAACCGAAACATTTACATCACAACGAAAATTTCCTTCTTGCATATTCCCATCACAAATCCCTATCCATTGCACTAATTCATGAAGTTTCTTAGCATATGCCACAGCTTCTTCTGCAGAACTCATATCTGGCTCTGTAACAATTTCTAATAAAGGTGTTCCTGCTCTATTTAGATCGATGCCTGATTTTCCTTCCTCAATTCCATGAACTGATTTACCTGCATCTTCCTCTAAATGCGCTCGTAAAATTCTTATACTTTTATTTTCATCGCCTAGTGAAATTGACAGACTTCCTTCTCCCACCACAGGTAACTCAAACTGACTAATTTGATAACCTTTAGGTAGGTCTGGATAAAAGTAGTTTTTTCTTGCAAAAATAGAATGTTCTGCGATCTTTGCATCAACTGCTAAACCAAACCGTATTGCACAGTTGACTGCTTCTTCATTAAGTACAGGCAGAACTCCAGGGTAGGCAAGACTTATTAGGCATGCATGGGCATTAGGTTCACTACCAAAATTAGTAGATGCACCAGAAAATATTTTTGATTCAGTTTTTAACTGGGTATGCGTTTCAATTCCAATAACAACTTCCCATTCCATTATTTAAACTCCTCAGGAGATAAATTATGCCAATCTGTATTCATCTGAAAAATATTAGCAATATTTAATAGTTTTGCCTCACTAAAATAATTACCAATAAGTTGAATACCCACGGGAAGCTTGTTCATTAGCCCAGCGGGCATCGATAATCCAGGTAAGCCTGCAAGATTTGTTGAAATTGTATACACATCTTGCATATACATTTTAAGTGGGTCTTCTTTTTTATCGCCAATTGGAAAGGCTACTGAAGGTGCTGAAGGACCTAATATTACATCACAATTTTCAAATGCTTTTTTAAAATCTTCAGAGATTAATCTTCTAATTTTTTGTGCTTTAAGATAATATGCATCATAGTAGCCAGCGCTCAGAACATAGGTCCCTATCATTATTCTTCTTTTAACTTCATCACCAAAACCTTCTTCTCTTGTCTTACAATACATCTCCATTAGATCGTCATATTCTTTTGTACGATAACCATATCTAACACCATCGTATCTTGATAAATTACTTGATGCTTCAGCAGGCGCGATAACATAGTAAACTGGTATTGATAAATGATTATTCGGTAATGAAATCTCTACAATCTCTGCACCCAATTTTTTATATTCGTTGATGCCCTGTTCTATTATTTTCTCAATCTCAGGTTCCAGCCCATCACTAAAAAATTCTTTTGGGATACCAATTTTTAAGCCCTTGATAGGATCATTAATACTGGTCAAATAGTTTTCTTTTTCTCTTAGTATGCTTGTCGAATCTTTAGGATCATGACCACTCATAACATTCATCATTGCTGCACAATCTTCTGCCGTATGGCACATAGGTCCAGCCTGATCAAGGCTGGATGCAAATGCAATCATGCCATATCTTGAGACTAAGCCATAAGTCGGTTTTAAGCCTGTCAAACCGCACAGGGAAGCAGGCTGTCTTATTGAACCACCTGTATCTGTAGCTGTAGCAGCTGGGGCTAACCTTCCAGCAACTGCGGCTGCGCTTCCACCCGAGCTTCCTCCTGGAACAGTTTTTATATCCCATGGATTTTTGACATTGCCATAAAAAGAAGTCTCATTCGATGAGCCCATAGCAAATTCATCCATATTAGTTTTTCCTAAATTCACAGCACCTACTGCATTAAATTTATTTATTACAGTTGAGTCATATGGGGCAATAAAATTATCCAACATTTTTGAACCACAACTTGTTTTCCATCCTTCTGCGCAAAAAATATCTTTTTGAGCTATTGGAATCCCTGTTAAATAATTCTGATTTCCTTCCTTAATCATTTCATCCGAGCGCTTTGCCATGGCTAAACTTTTATCCTTATCAATAGTAATAAAAGCATTTATAGATTCATTATGAAGATCTAGTCGATTTAAAAAAAAATGTGTCAGCTCCACACTAGAAAATTTTTTTTCTTTTAAGCATTCTGAAAGCTCTTTAAGGGATAAATTTAGCATTTTATTCAATCACTCGAGGTACTATAAATAAAGATTGATCAGTTTCCTTTGATAATTTTAAAGATTTTTCTCTAATATCTGCCTCGGTCACTTTATCCTCTCTTAAAGGTTGCGTGATATCAAGGGCATGGGCCATTGGCTCGATGCAATCAGTATTTACTTGAGTCATTTGGTCGATTAATCCCAAAATTCCTTCTAATTTTTCACTGACTTTTATAGCCTCGTTTTCGTTTATATTTATTCGTGCCAGATGGGCAATTTTTTTTATTTCGTCATTGTCGAATTTCATTTTATTAAAACACCAATTTTTGTTTAATTTATGTTGATTAATCAGTTATTATACAAGGATACGGGGACACTTTAAAATTCATCTATTATAAATTATGATCAAAAATATCTTTAGAAATTTTGTTGACAACGATTTGGCAATCGACCTTGGCACTGCAAATACATTAATTTTTGCTAAAGGAAGAGGCATTGTCCTTGATGAGCCTTCAGTTGTTGCAATTCAAAATGTTCAAGGGCCTAGTGGGCCTCAATCTAGAAAAACCGTTCTAGCTGTAGGCTCTGAGGCCAAATCAATGCTAGGTCGATCACCTCAAAGCATCGAGGCTATTCGTCCAATGAAAGATGGAGTAATAGCTGATTTTAATATTACCGAAGAGATGATCAAGCATTTTATTAAGAAGACTGTATCAACCAACATGTTTTCTCCAAG
>TARA_B110000008_G_scaffold123049_1_pt1 | contig 18570 bp, 16 predicted proteins | sample TARA_B110000008 | Tara Oceans TARA_B110000008 (sample SAMEA4396496) | marine metagenome | biome: Westerlies Biome; feature: [DCM] deep chlorophyll maximum layer (ENVO:01000326); material: water (ENVO:00002006), including particulate matter (ENVO:01000060) such as... | depth 40 m
GCGATGATAACGTGATCATTTTCCAATTTTACTTTGAACGTTGTATTAGGAAGAGTATCAATAACCTCTCCGTCAAATTCTATGTGGTCTTCTTTCGCCATACCGGTTCTATACACTCTTAAAAGGGCGCAGTTTGCCTTAAAAATCGATCCATAGCAAAGTCATTTACTCAAATTCCAGGTATTTCCTTGCAAAAGTTCAATTGGCTGGTACTGCATTTTGTAGCTCATTTTTTTACAGTCGGCGATCCAGTAGCCCAGGTAGACATGCATCAAGGCTAATTCTTTTGCCATAGCAATCTGATATAAGACGGCAAAATTACCTAGACCGCGCCTTTCCTCTAAGGGATCGAAATAGGTATAAATTGCAGAGATAGCATCTGGCAGGACATCAATGATGGCACAGCCTATTAGCCTTTTATCAAGACGAAATTCAATAAACTGCGTGCAATCCCAGACTTTGCCTAGGAATTCTTCAAACTGTTCCTGGGTTGGCGGGTACATATCGCCACCAGAATGACGCTGATTAATATAATCAGCGTACACCGCATAATGCTCATCGATGTCGATATTCGAGAGGCGCGTCACAATCAGGTCATTATTGGCTTTTAAGCAGCGCTTTTGAGACCTGTTGGGTAGAAAACGAGCTGCCGGTATACGCGCTGAGACACAAGAATTGCAACTACTGCACATTGGGGTATAAATATAGGGGCCACTGCGACGAAAACCATTTTCACTGAGACGAGCATAGAGTTCAGTGGTTATTTCTATTTCGGGGTCAATAAAACCGGTACTAGCCTGGTTTCCAACTATATAGCTGCAAGCATGAGGCGCTGATTTAAGCAATTTGATGCGCTCAATTTGTCGGCTTTGGTCAGTGCTCATGGTGCCACTTCATTATTGTTTTAGACATCATAAGTCTAGCTAGCCGTAGGTCTATTCTCAACGTTATTTCCATGAATCAGCGGAGAGCTCATTGAATGACCAGGGGCATATTTTCTCTTGGGCGGCACTTAGTTCACGTAAAAACATATCTCGCTGTATGGTTTGCGCGCCAAGAGATAATAGGTGCGGATTGCTGAGTTGGCAGTCGAGCATGTGCAGACCCGCGGCATTCATCCATCGCAGGAGGTGGGCGACAGCAATCTTAGAGCCGTTATTGACGCGACTAAACATGGACTCCCCACAGAACAAGCTGCCAACCTGCACGCCGTAAATACCACCCACTAAACGTGGTCCATCCCAGACTTCAACAGAGTGAGCACCTCCGTATTCGTGCAGCTGAGTATAGGCCTCAATCATCTCAGGAGTAATCCAAGTGCCACCGCCGCCACGAGGTGCTGCGCAGGCTCTCATAACATCAGAAAACGCCGTGTCAGACTTTATTTGATAACGAGCTTGGCGTAACTGTCGACGTAAGCTAGTGGAGGTATAAAAATTATCTGGCCTAATCACACAGCGCTCAATCGGACTCCACCAGAGTATTGGATCATCATCCTGATACCAGGGAAAAATTCCCCGGCGGTAGGCCGATAACAAGGTATGAGGCTGGAGGTTCCCGCCTACCGCAAGCAGACCATCTGGCTCGGCAAGCGCAGTGCTCGGGTGTGGAAACTCGGGGTCATACGGATCTAATACAGCAAGATTCATTGATATCGAGCTCTTTCACTGTGCATATTGTCGCCAGAGTTAGTCGTCGAGATATCGCTCTGCGTCTAATGCAGCCATACAGCCGCTACCAGCAGATGTGACTGCTTGGCGATAAACGTGGTCAGCCACATCACCGGCTGCGAAGACACCTTTGACGCTTGTCTCTGTTGCATTGCCACTTAAACCACCAACAATTGTTAGGTAACCGTCTTTCATGGCAAGCTTATCGGCAAAGATGTCAGTGTTTGGCTTATGGCCAATAGCAATAAATACGCCACTGACATCGACTTCTTTAGTTTCTCCAGTGCCGGTGGCTGCGAGGCGCAAACCGGTCACTCCAGCGTCGTCACCGAGTACTTCATCAAGATTTTGATTCCACTCAATAGTGATATTGCCATTTTTTTCCCTCTCAAACAGCTTGTCCTGCAGCATTTTTTCAGCTCTTAGTTGCTCTCTGCGATGAACTAAAACAACCTCGGAGCAAATATTGGAGAGATAAAGAGCTTCTTCCACGGCAGTATTACCGCCGCCAACCACCGCGACCTTTTGATTGCGATAGAAAAAACCGTCACAGGTTGCGCAGGCTGATACTCCACGACCCATGAAGGCTTCCTCGCTGGGAAGTCCTAAGTATTGCGCTGATGCGCCTGTCGCAATGATTAATGCGTCGCATGTGTAGTTGCCAGAGCCAAACAATTTAAAGGGCTTTTCGGAGACATCTACCGAATCAATATGATCAAAAATTGTTTTAGTATCAAAGCGTTCGGCGTGCTTTTGCATGCGAATCATTAAGTCTGGACCCTGTACACCCTGATCGTCACCAGGCCAATTATCGACGTCGGTGGTAGTGGTTAACTGACCGCCTTGCTGAATGCCTGTTATTACCACTGGATTGAGGTTCGCTCGGGCCGCATAAACCGCTGCGGTCCATCCGGCAGGGCCAGAGCCAAGAATAATCAATGGATAATGGTTAGTATCAGGCATAAAAGGTCTCGATGTGGGTCAATTTAAAGTGAATTTAGTGTGATAGAGCAATTCTGAGCCACATCATAAAGAATCATTGCGGTTACGCCAAACGCCTTTTTAATTAAATTTCTCATATATCATTAAAGCGCTTCTCAGTTCTGTAGTTTGTGACAGAATCAGCTACAATTAGCTGTGCTGAAAATATAGGGAAGCTACCCGTTGACTCGCGAAAAACCAAAAAAGTCTAGAAACTCCCAATTAGATGTTAGCTCCACTAGTGCCCGAGGCAAATTATTGTTTGCTGAAGGCGCGTTACTTGGCTGGCTGGCTCTCTGCGTAATCCTCTTCCTTTCGCTATTGAGCTACTCTCCCCAAGATCCTGGCTGGTCACACACAGGTACTAGAGAGGGCGTAAGCAATTTGATAGGCCCAGCTGGCGCATGGATGTCAGATATCGTTTTCGCGCTGTTTGGTATGATGGCTTATCTGCTGCCTCTTCTGCTAGCGGTGCGTGCACTGCAGATTTTACGTACCTATTTCCTCCATGAGTTTGATGATTTTGACTCTGCCACATGGGTGCTCCGGGTAGTTGGCTTTATGCTTGTCATGATCAGCGCAACGTCTCTGGCCAACATACAATATCAGGATGTTGCCAACTCATTCCCTGAAGGAATGGGGGGCATTCTTGGTAAATATACCGGCGATGCAATAATCTCAATATTCAGCCATACCGGAAGTACGCTACTACTTTTGGCGCTATTTCTATTTGGCTTGACCGTTTTTGCTGATATTTCATGGATAAAACTTATCGATAGGCTTGGCTTGTTAACCATGATTGGGTTTGACTCAATCCGCCAGTGGCATAGTGCGCAAAGAATTCGCAAAGAAGATCAAAATAAAGCTAAAGCGGCGCTTGCTGAACGCATCGTCAAAGTAGAGAGCGCAGTAAAGAAACAACAAACTAGAGTACCTCCAGCAATACAGTCTGCAGTGCAAGCAAAGCCGCAAAGTCCTAGAGTACTGAGAGAGCAGCAACAGAAACTCTTTGATGATAGTCAGGTTGTGGGCTCGTTACCGCCCATTAATTTACTCGACCCTGCAGATAAAACCGGCACAACAGGTTATTCGGCCGATTCGTTAGAGCATTTATCACGATTACTAGAGCTCAAACTACAGGATTTTGGTATCAGTGCAGAGGTGGTCGAAGTCCTTCCTGGGCCTGTTGTCACTCGGTTTGAGATTCAGCCAGCTGCGGGTATTAAGGTGAGCCGTATTAGTGGGCTAGCCAAGGATCTTGCGCGCTCGATGGCGGTGATTAGTGTCCGAGTTGTCGAAGTGATTCCCGGTAAATCGGTGGTGGGTATAGAAATACCGAATGAGAAACGTGAAATGGTGCGATTGAGTGAGGTGCTTTCCTCAGAAGCCTATGATCGCTCCACCTCACCGCTGACTCTGGCGCTAGGAAATGATATCGCTGGTATACCCACTGTCGCCGATCTTGCGCGCATGCCACACCTACTTGTCGCCGGCACGACGGGCTCAGGCAAGTCTGTCGGAATTAACGCAATGTTACTCAGCCTGCTATTTAAGGCGTCTCCAGATGAAGTCAAATTAATACTGATTGACCCTAAAATGCTCGAGCTATCTATTTATGATGATATCCCACACCTGCTAACGCCGGTCATTACTGATATGAAGGACGCTGCTAGCGGCTTGCGATGGTGTGTTGGTGAGATGGAACGCCGCTATAAACTCATGGCTGCCTTAGGTGTGCGTAATATTGCCGGCTACAACCGCAAGATTGAAGACGCTATAAAGACTGGAAACCCGATTGTTGATCCGCTATGGACCTTCGATCCCAGCGCCATGGGTTGGGACGTAGAGCAAGAACCACCAGAGGCACCTACGCTTGAATCACTGCCGTACATCGTAGTGGTGATTGATGAGTTTGCCGACATGATGATGATCGTTGGTAAGAAAGTAGAACAGCTGATCGCTCGAATTGCTCAGAAAGCGCGAGCTGCAGGTATCCACCTAATTTTAGCAACGCAGCGGCCATCAGTTGACGTTATTACCGGCCTCATCAAGGCCAACGTACCGACTCGCATAGCGTTCCAAGTTTCTTCCAAAATCGACTCCCGCACAATTCTTGACCAGGGCGGCGCTGAACAACTGCTCGGCCATGGCGACATGCTATATTTGCCGCCAGGCACCAGTGTCCCTGAGCGTATCCATGGTGCTTTTGTTGACGATCACGAAGTCCATAAAGTAGTTGCAGATTGGAAGCGTCGCGGCACGCCTAATTACCTTAAAGAGATTACTGATGAGAGTGCCTTGTCCTCAATTGCAGTTCCAGGATTCGAGAGTGGAGATAATGGAGGCGAAGGTGATGAATCAGATCCATTGTATGATGAAGCAGTTGCCTTTGTGCTTGAAACCCGTAAAGCATCAATATCATCTGTTCAACGTAAATTGCGAGTGGGCTACAACCGAGCTGCGCGTTTAATAGAGCAGATGGAAGAAAGCGGTATTGTCAGCGCGATGAGCAGCAATGGAGCGCGGGAAATCTTAGCCCCAAACCACAAATGATTTTCTTACTGATAATATCGTTATGAATATTTATCGCTGCACACTACTAGCGTTGTTAATAGCATCTAGTAATGCTGTCATCGGTGCTGATGATAGTCAAAAACTGGCGCTATTGCTGCAGCCCATACAGAGTATGTCGGCTAACTTTACTCAGCAGTTGTTCGATATAGACGGCACTGAACTTGAATCATTTCAAGGTGTCTTTGAGCTTGCTAAACCTGGGAAAATGCTCTGGCATGTAAGGCAGCCCCTTGAGCAACAACTGGTTTCTGATGGCAATATTCTGTGGATATATGATCCCGATCTAGAGCAGGTAGTGATAGAGAGCTTTGCAGAAAAAATGAAATCAACACCGATTGCTCTCTTCAACGGCGAGGTGACTGGTCTCGACCAGCGGTATCTTATAACACTGAAAGGCACAGGCAGTGACACAGAGCTTTTTACGCTGACTCCCAAAGATCCTGAGAGCTTGTTTAGTCAAATCGACATATCCTTTAAGTCCTCTGCACCAGAATCGATAGGCGTTACCGATACCTTTGATCAGCGCACACTTGTTACTTTCGATGGACTCATACTAAATCCGGTGCTCGATACGTCTATATTTAGCTTTACTATTCCTCCTCAGGTCGATGTCATTAACAATGTCCCATGATCTATTTACTCGAGAAGTATACCGCCCACTAGCGGCGCGTATGCGCCCAAGCAGCCTAGATAATTTTTATGGTCAACAGCATCTTATAGCGCCCAATCGACCGCTGCGTGAAGCCATCGATGGCGGCATGCTGCACTCAATGATATTTTGGGGTCCTCCGGGTGTTGGAAAAACCACCCTCGCTAAGATAATTGCACAACGGGTGGATGCTCACTTTGAAAGTATCTCGGCTGTTCTATCCGGCGTAAAAGAAATCCGCAGCGCCATATCAAAGGCCCAAGAACAACGCGATGTGCGGGGCCGCAAAACTATCCTTTTCGTTGACGAGGTCCACCGTTTTAACAAATCTCAGCAGGACGCTTTTTTACCCTTTGTTGAGGACGGTACTATCGTCTTTATTGGGGCGACTACAGAGAACCCATCCTTCGAACTCAACAATGCACTGCTATCAAGGTGTCGCGTTTATGTGCTTAAGAGTCTGACTGAGTCAGATATCCTCACGGTAGTCCAGCAAGCTCTTGTAAATAAAGAGCAAGGCTTGGGGGACCAAAAGTTACAGTTTGAAGAGAAAGCACTATCAACCCTCGCTATTGCGGCTGATGGTGACGCTAGACGAGCACTTAATCTACTTGAAATAGCCAGCGATTTGGCAAGTCAGGGTCAAGATAATGGCGTTATTGATAGCGGCATCCTTGAGCAGATCTTGGTGGGCGATAGCCGTCGGTTTGACAAAGGTGGAGAATACTTCTACGACCAAATTTCGGCATTACATAAGGCTATTCGGGGATCTTCCGTCGACGCTGGTCTTTATTGGTTATGCCGTATGTTGGACGGCGGCTGTGATCCCATTTATTTGGCCAGGCGTGTGGTGCGAATTGCCACAGAGGACATCGGTAACGCAGACCCCAGAGCCCTAGAACTGGCGTTGAGTGCTTGGAATGTTCAAGAGCGTCTGGGCAGTCCTGAGGGCGAGCTAGCCTTGGCTCAAGCCGTTCTTTATATGGCGGCAGCACCAAAAAGTAATGCGGTATACAGTGCGTTTAATGCCGCTATGGCCGATGTCAGGTCACTCCCCACATATGACGTACCAGTGCATCTGCGTAATGCGCCAACCGCTCTGATGAAAGATTTAGATTATGGGAAAGATTATCGCTATGCGCACAACGAAAAGGACGGCTATGCTACTGGAGAAAGCTATCTCCCAGATGAATTAAAGGGCAAGCAGTATTATTACCCAACCGATCGCGGGTTAGAGAAAAAGATCAGCGAAAAACTAGATTACCTGCGGAGCCTAGACGATACTGGTGGCTCAGACAATAAGGATCATCAATAATGCATTGGTTTGCTGTTGCCATTGGCGGAGCGCTCGGCTCAATAGCCCGCTACGCTCTTAGCACCTGGATATTTGATGTATCCAGCCACAAATTCCCCTATGCCACCCTCGCTGTCAATGTGCTGGGTAGTTTTGTGATGGGTATTTTATTTGTCATTATTGTCGAGAAGGCCGCATTGCCTAACGAAATGCGTAGTCTGCTCATGATCGGATTTCTTGGTGCATTTACAACCTTCTCAACATTCTCGCTTGATGCCCTTGGTCTGTGGCAAAATGGCCACATTTTTATGTCGCTGGTATATATGCTAGCAACCGTTATTTTATGCTTAATCGCCATTAGCAGTGCGATTTGGCTCACTCGACTATTTTAAGGAATACAACATGATTGACCCAAAGCTACTGCGCTCCGACTTAGAGAGTATTGCCAAGCAGTTAAAGGTAAAGCGCTTTGACCTAGATTGTGATGGTTTTTTAGCGCTCGAAGCACAGCGAAAGACGCTCCAATTGCAAGCTGAGAGCGTTCAACAGGAACGCAATGCCTACTCCAAGTCCATGGGTAAATTAATGGGTGAAGCTAAAGCTAAGGGTGAAGATATTGAGCCTTTAAAGCTAAAGGGCGAGCAGTTAAAAAATGATTCAGCTGCCGCAGATACCGCTCTGGCTGCAGTTCAAGAACAACTCGATGAACTTGTGCAGGGGATTCCAAATTTACCGCATCCATCAGTGCCTGCAGGCAATGATGAAGATGATAATGTTGAGTTACGTACTTGGAGCACGCCTTCAAAGTGGGACTTTGCCGTCAAGGATCATGTCGATCTAGGCGCAGACTTAGGCCAATTGGACTTTGATAGAGCCGCTAAAATAACTGGCTCACGGTTTTCTCAGATGCGCGGTGGCTTAGCCAGTCTGCACCGTGCATTAACCCAATTTATGCTCAATACTCATATTCATGAACATGGCTATGAGGAGGTCTACGTGCCTTATATTGTCAATCGTGAGTCACTCTTTGGAACGGGACAGTTACCTAAATTCGAAGAAGATTTATTTAAACTTGAAGATGAGCGAGGGTTATATTTGATACCCACCGCTGAAGTGCCAGTGACGAATATCTACCGCAATGAAATTGTTGAAGAATTACCTGTAAAGTTTGTTGCACATACACCCTGTTTTCGCAGTGAAGCAGGCTCCTACGGCCGCGACACTCGCGGTATGATTCGCCAGCACCAGTTCGAAAAAGTTGAAATGGTACAATTTGTTCATCCCGACAAGTCGTGGGACGCCTTAGACGAGTTGGTCGGGCATGCTGAAGCAATTCTGCAGAAACTGAATCTTCCCTATCGGACAGTTATGCTGTGCGGTGGAGATTTAGGCTTTTCATCAGCAAAAACCTATGACATAGAAGTATGGCTGCCATCTCAAGATAAATATCGCGAGATATCCTCATGCAGTAACTTCGGGGACTTCCAGGCACGTCGCATGAAAGCCCGCTATCGCAATGAGCAGGGGAAACCTGAATTACTGCACACCATTAACGGTTCTGGATTAGCGGTAGGGCGCACTCTGCTCGCGGTCATGGAGAATTATCAGCGCGAAGATGGCTCTATTGAAGTGCCTGAGGTACTGCGCCCGTTAATGAACGGCGTTACCACGATCCAACCCTAACCCCTAATATGCTGTTGAAGTAACAAGGAATGCTGATGTCTGAACTATTTGATTATGACCTATTTGTTATTGGTGCGGGGTCTGGGGGCGTCCGTGCTGCGCGCATGGCGGCGTCTAAAGGCAAAAAAGTAGCTGTGGCAGAAGAGCGTTATCTGGGTGGAACCTGTGTTAATGTTGGCTGCGTGCCCAAAAAGTTATTTGTCTACGCATCACAATTTCCAGAACAGTTCCACGCCAGTAAGGGCTTTGGATGGAGCCAACCGGGTCAATCTGTTCTCGACTGGTCGATCTTGCGAGACAACAAAACCGCTGAAATTGAGCGTCTCAATGACATATATCAAAGCTTAATCGATAACAGTGGCGCAGACCTTTTCGATGGCCGCGCCACCGTCGTTGGCCCTCAATCAGTGGCTGTAAACGGAACAACCTACAGTGCCAAAGTCATTCTTGTTGCCACCGGTGGCTGGCCGTTTATTCCCGAGTTCCCTGGAAGTGAACATGCGGTAAGCTCCAACGAGATGTTCTTCTTAGAACAACTACCCAAAACTGCTGTGATTGTCGGCGGCGGTTACATCGCCGTTGAATTTGCAGGCATACTCAACGGCTTGGGCGTAGAGACACATTTGGTCTATCGAGGCAGTAATTTACTGAAATCCTTTGACCGGGAAATGAGCGATAAAATAACAGCAGGAATGCGCGATAAAGGCGTTAACATTCATCTGGAAACTCAGATAACAAGTATCGAAAAAAATACTGCCGCCTTACTCGTTAACTTTGCCTCTGGTCAAGCGATGCCCGCTGACTTAGTACTCTACGCAACAGGCCGTATCGCCAACACAGATGGGTTGGGGCTTGATAAGGCGGGTATTGAGCTACGCAAGGATGGCTCGATCGCGGTAGATGACCATTTCCGCACCTCACAACCGTCAATTTATGCTCTGGGTGATGTTATTGACCGTGTACAGTTAACGCCTGTGGCTATTCAAGAGGCAATGGTGCTGATCGACCATCTATATGGCAAAGGTGAGGCATTTATCGATTACGACAATATTCCCACTGCAGTATTTTGTCAGCCTGAGTTTGGTACCGTGGGCTTGAGCGAAGAGGCCGCGCTAGAGAGCTTTGACAATATTGCTGTTTATACTTCTGACTTCAAGCCAATGCTGCAGACATTGGGTGGGGGTAGCGATCGTATCAGCATGAAACTAATTGTCGATAAGGCTACCGACAAGATCATTGGTTGTCACATGGTAGGGGAACACGCCGCAGAGATTATTCAGGGCATCGGTATTGCCGTAAAAGCAGGTGCGACCAAAGCTGATTTTGATGCCACTGTGGGGATTCATCCGTCTGCGGCAGAAGAATTTGTCACTATGCGCGAGCCAACCCGTTAAAACTGACTTTTGGCCCGTTCAAGTAGGCACAGACTTAAGAATTTTAGGTCTGACAGGCTCTTCACAGCGTCTGCCTCATTTTCATGGACTATAACCAATAAAAGGGCATGGCTAACCTCAAGCCATTGGCGGCCCAATCGTTCTAGCTCAGGCTCGTTCTCAGCTATCTCAAGCCGTTTAAACATACGTGCCATGGCAGCAATAATCGTTTCATCGTGCAGGCAGTCGAGCTCTTTTAGTTCGGGTACACCAAACATCGCTTGAACCAACGGCAAAAGGCCGACTTGATTTTGATAGCTAAGCAGCATTCTTTCAGTGCTCTTCTCGACGAATTTCTTAAGACTCAGCGTCTCAATAGGAAACTGCTCTAACTCGCGCAGACCAACGTCCATTTCACTGAGCCACTGTTCAGCCAAGGCATACAGAATTGCGTATTTGTTAGGAAAATAGTGATACAGCGTACCCACAGACACACCGACGGTTTTAGCTACGAGAATAGTTGTTAAATCGTCTTGTCCCACGGTCTCAAGTAACTGCGCAGTGGCGATTAAAATCTCTTCGCGCCGCTGTAAGGCGCGTTTTTGAACTGGAGTTGATCGTGGGGCTAGCTTGCGTGGTTCTGGCATAATAACTCTCCTTAAAAGCGATCACGAAGTGAATAGTAAAGCATGGCTGACACCATACCCGGCCAGCGCAGCAAAGTACCCCCCGGGAATTTGTGGGTAGGCAGGTCTGCCATAACATCGAACCGTTCCAATTTGCCACTAATCGCTTCGGCGACCAATTTCCCAGCAAACGTTGCGGTGGGCACCCCATGCCCAGAATAGCCCTGCATATGCCAGATATTGTCTTGAAGGCGTCCGAAATGGGGGAGTCGATTCAGTGTGATGGCCAGTGTCCCGCCCCAACCATAGTCAATCTTTGTGTTCGCTAACTGAGGGTATATTTGCAACATGTACTTACGAACGAAATTCTTAATATCATTAGGGAATCCACGGCGATAATTTTCACCACCACCGAAGATAAGACGATTATCAGCGGAGAGCTTCCAATAATTGATAACAAAGCGGCTATCGGCCATCGATGTATCTTTAGGAATTATGGATCTCGCTAGCTCATCACTTAAAGGCTCTGTAGCGAGCACGAAATTATTGATGGGCATAATATAGCCGTTAATCTTAGGCTCTAGCTTCTCTATGTAGCCATTGCAGGCCAAGATAAGTTCGTAGGCCGTTACCTGACCGTTTATTGTCTTGATGGCTAGAGGGGAGCCTCCATAGCTGATGACTCTTGAATATTCATAGATAGTCACACCGGCTTGCACAGCTGCATCGACCAGCCCCAAAGCATAATTCAGAGGATGTAAATGACAAGAAGCCTTGTCCCAGACACCGCCATAGAAGCCATCGCTACCGACGACTTCGCTCAGTCGCGCACTAGGAATATACTCCATATCCGTAAAATTGTAGCGATCTGCTAGAAAAGCAACTTCTTCTTGGAACTCACCGCAGAGCCGCCTTTTATGCGCAAGATGCATATCGCCATGTTTTAAGTCGCAGTCAATATTGTGCTCGGCAATCAATGATTTCACAGTATCAACCGCTTCTAGACCCATATCCCACAGCACGCTGGCCCGCTCATGACCGAGTTTGTCTTCTAACTCCGCTTGATCGGCACGCTGACCAATACCCACGTGTCCGCCATTTCGACCAGACGCACCAAAAGCAACAGTTTCGGCCTCCAAGACAATGACCTTATAACCGCGTTTAGCGAGGTGCAGGGCAGAGGACAGCCCAGTATATCCTGCGCCGATGATGCAGATATCGGCATTTTCATAGGACTCTAAGCACGGGAAAGACGGGCGTGGGTTGGCTGTGGCCTCATAGTAGCTGTGCATAATTGATCATCTTAATTAAGGGTGAAAATTGACATTATGATCTTTTTGAATAATAATTCAACTTTAATTGAATAATCATTCAACTTTAAGCTCACTGAAGGTGCCCCATGGCAGACACACAGGATATTGAAAGCTGGTTAAAAGAACATAAGATTACGGAAGTAGAGTGCCTAGTCCCAGACATGACCGGCAACGCACGCGGCAAGTTCATTCCAGCCAAAAAATTCCTCAAAGAGGATAGCCGCTTGCCTGAGGGGATTCTGGCGCAAACCGTTACTGGCGAGTACTCAGACGACTTTTGGGATCTCCTAGATACAATAGATGGTGATATGTTGCTCGAACCTGATCCAGAGACTAAACGACTGGTCCCATGGGCTAATGAAAGCACTGGCCAGATAATTCATGATTGCTTCACTAAAGATGGCGAACCTCACCCATTCTCAAGCCGCAACGTGCTCAAGCGAGTACTGGCTTTGTACGAAAAGGATGGCCTAAAACCAATAATAGCGCCAGAAATGGAGTTTTATTTAGTTGAAAAGAACCCAAATCCAGGACTACCGCTTAAGCCACCTATTGGACGGTCGGGTCGTCCTGAAACTGCTCGACAGTCATACAGCATAGATGCGGCCAATGAATTTGAGCCTTTTGTAGAAGGAATGTACGGTTACTGCGATGCAATGAACCTTGATATTGACACTCTGATCCACGAGTCAGGCGCCGCACAGCTCGAGGTAAACTTCATACATGGCGAACCTTTGAGCCTTGCCGATCAGGTATTCACCTTTAAACGTACGGTACGTGAAGCGGCACTTCAGGAAGATATCTATGCCACCTTTATGGCCAAACCCATGGCTGATGAACCCGGCTCGGCAACCCATATCCACCAGAGTATTCTCAACGCAGCTACTGGTATAAACATTTTTACCGACGACAAGGGCCAATATAGCGAGGCTTTCTTTCATTATCTGGGTGGATTGCAGAAATACACACCCTTTGTCATGAGTCTTTATGCGCCTAACGTTAACTCCTACCGACGTTTTACCCGTGAAGTCTCAGCGCCGATTAACCTGCACTGGGGCTATGACAACCGTACCACTGGGCTTCGCGTACCTGATGCAGCACCCAAAAACTATCGCATTGAGAACCGCTTCCCAGGAGCCGACATCAATCCCTATTTGGCCATAGCAGCAACCCTAGCCTGCGGCTATTTAGGTATGAAGAACAAAATACAACCCTCTGCGGCCTTTGAAGGCAATGCCTATGAGGAAGATATAGATGTCCCACGCACGCTAGAAGAGGCACTGCGGGGTCTTCAAGAGAACCAGGAGATTATTGACATCTTTGGTGAGAAGTTCATCCAACTCTATACATCAATTAAATTGGTGGAATTTGAAGAGTTTAATCGGGTGATATCATCTTGGGAACGTGAGCATCTGCTGCTTAATGTTTAATCGTTGCGGTAAGCTTCTTATTATCGGGAGGTTAGGTGTTCAGGCTCTCTTAAATTTGCAACTTAAGTCAATGATAAATATAGTGTTTACACTAGTAAAATGAGATGGCTATTATGGAAATTAAGCTTGTCAGTGGGGCACTGGGTGCCGAAGTAGGCGGTATTGATTTAACCGGAGATACTAGCTCAACGACTTATCAGGAAATACGTAAATTACTGGTAGAGCATGAAGTGTTGTTTTTCCGCGGCCAAGATGTCAGTCCAGCGCAACAGCATGCTCTGGCATCGTCTTTTGGGCCTTTGCAAAGCCATCCAGCCTACGATACCGTTGACAATTTCCCCGAGATTACCATTCTGGAAAGTACGGCTGAAAAGCCCAGTAAAATAGAGTGCTGGCACAGTGATATGACCTTTAGAGCGCATCCGCCAATGGGCACCGTGTTGCGCTCTAAAGTCATTCCACAAAAGGGCGGAGATACACTTTGGTCGAGTATGACAGCGGCTTACAACGCATTATCGCCGGCTATGCAGGCTTTCTTATCCGACCTTGAGGCGGTGCATGATTTTTCTTATGGGTTTCGGGAAAGTCTTGCGGAAATCGGGGGTAGGGAGCGTTTAGAGCGAGCGGTACGAGACAACCCGCCAGTGACTCATCCGGTTATTAGAACGCATCCAGAGAGTGGCAAGCGGGTGATCTTTGTCAACACACTGTTCACCACACATATTGTGGGTCTTCCAAATGAAGAAAGTAAAGCAATCCTCCAGTTTCTGTTTGAACATATTAAGACTCCAGAGTTTACGTGTCGGTTTTCGTGGGATGTTAACTGTATCGCTATCTGGGATAACCGCAGCACTCAGCATAAGCCAATCAACGACTACTTTCCTGCTCACCGATGTCTAGAGCGTATCGTGATTGATGGTGACAAGCCGTATTAGCTCGCCATGAAATCGATCATCCAATTGGCAACCGCCAAATGGTCCGTGTCACTATTAAGCGACTCCATCGCATCGCTATAGCAGTCCTCTGGGTAGACATCTTTGCGCAATTGGTAAAGCGCGCTAGCGTAGGCTGCTGGAAACTCAGGATGTCCTTGAAAGGTCAGTATATGCTCATCAACAGCAGTCATAGCAATAGGGCAACCGGGTGTCCTGGCAAGAATTTGCGCGCCTGCAGCCGGCTCTGCCACTTGATCTTGGTGGCTATATAGTAACTTAAAGGATCCAGCACTCGAAAACCCATCCGCATAGCCCAGTCTAAACCTAGCCTCTTTGACTCCAATCTCCCAGCCACTGGAAGCTTGGCAAGCATTACCACCAAGCACATTAGCAACCAGTTGATGACCAAAACAAATGCCGATCAGCTTTTTTTTGCGCTTATGCAATGCTTTCACAAAGTCGCCTAAAAGGTGTATCCAAACCAGATCTTCATAGACCCCGCTTTTACTGCCAGTGATGATGTACGCATCATGATTGTCAATATCTGCTGGATAGACCAACTGATTCGCCCGATAGGTCGTCATTTCAAGGACAACTTGCTTATCAACAGGGCGCCGACTATTAGCATCGCCAAGTAGCATCTCGAACATCTCAGGGTATTCACCAAAGGTATCAACCAACTCTGGTCTGACGTCATCGGCGCGTAAAATGGCAACACGTAATCCCATTCTAATTAAGTCCTTATTTAACTGTATTTTACTAAGTAGGCTTTCAGATCTCTTTTGACTTCCGGGCCATAGAGATACAAACCAATAATGTTTGGGACGGCAATCAGAAACACCATAGCATCGGAGAAGTCTAATACTGCCGACAGCTGGATCATGCAGCCAAGACAGATAAACCCACAGAATATTCCCTTGAAGATTAACTGGGTAATTTCTCCCTCACCAAACAGGTAAGTCCAGCCTTTGAGCCCATAGTAAGCCCAGGCAATACTGGTGGAGAATGCAAACAGTAGCGCCGCAACGCTCATAACGTAGGGGGACCAGCTAATATGGTGCGCAAAGGCGGCAGATGTCAGTGCAATTCCCTCCAACCCACCGTCCATAAGACCGTTGGGGTAAGCCGTAGTGACAATGACCAGAGCGGTGAGGGTGCATATGAGCATGCTGTCAATAAATGGCTCTAGGAGTGAGACCAAGCCCTCAGTAACGGGCTCATCAGTTTTTACCGCAGAATGCGCGATCGAAGCCGAGCCAATACCGGCCTCGTTTGAAAACACCGCCCGCTGAAAGCCAACAATCATTGCGCCAATCGCACCACCTGTCATGCTTTGAATCTCAAATGCGCTAGACACTATAAGCGCGATAGCACCCATCAAGTGCTCAGCACTCATTGCGATGATTATGATCGCGGAAAATACGTATAGAACTGCCATAAAAGGCACAATTTTTGATGCAACATTGGCGATAGAACGGATGCCGCCTATAATAACCGCAGCCACAGCGCCGCCCAGCATTAAGCCAAACAACCAGCCTTTGTCCGCAAAGAAGCTATTTTCACCACCGGTGATGCTTAAAACCTGAACGTAAGCCTGGTTTGACTGAAACATGTTACCAATACCAAAACAACCAATCACCAAGGCCACTGCATAAAAGCCGCCTAGCAGCTTGCCCAGCTGAGGAAACCCTCTATCTAGCAGGTATCGCTCAAGATAGTACATAGGCCCGCCAGACACAGAACCGTCGGGGTTCTCACGCCGATATTTAACCCCTAAGGTACATTCAACAAACTTAGTGGACATACCAAGGAAGCCAGCCATAAACAACCAGAAAGCTGCACCCGGCCCGCCGATGGAAATTGCCACAGCGACACCACCAATATTACCGACACCTACGGTTCCGGATATAGCCGTTGATAGCGCCTGAAAATGGGAGATTTCCCCGGGACCATTGGACTTACCGTGCTTACCACTCACGATACTTAGCGCTTCAGAGAACCCACGAATATTGATAAAACCTAAATAACCAGTGAAGAAAACTGCGGCGGTTACTAGCCATAAAACGATTAATGGGAAGCCTTGTCCAAAAATACTTATTTGATAAAAGACAACGTCTGACAAACCCTCAGCGAGGGGCTTTACTAGTTGGTCTATTTGCTGGTCTAGAGACATTATGCGTTCTTATAGTTGATTTGAAGCGAGCATACTAGCATGCTGAGAGCAAAAGAATAATAGTACTAATCGAACGCCAAGCCGGCACTACTAGGGATTTAAGAGAGCCTTATTATCGAGAAACGTAGCTCTGGCTAAAAGCCATTACGCTGCTCAATTTAGTGGGTTGCGGACAAGGCGTCGATGTCAGTGATATTTATATTTGGAGAGCACTTTAGCTTCATAAAAACTATCGAAACTACATTATATTATTTATATAAATAACTATTTTAAATACAAATTAAATTTAAACCTCTCGCTCTTTTCCTGTACGAGCGCGATCTTTCATATCGGATTGTATGTAGACTTGATCTGTCGTTCCCATACTGGCATGGCCCAAATCATCAGCCATATGCTTAAGAGGGCGGGTAGCAATGTCTTTTGAGGCGCCAGTATGCCTTAACCAGTGCGTTGTCGCCTCGCGTAGAGCCCGAGCTTCATCAACAAACCCTTCAGATAGCATCTTGTCATGGGCCAAATCAAAGGCATGCTGCACGATTCTGCGCAATTGCCGTGCAGTCATTCCACCGACACCTCTATTTTTAGCAACTAAGGTAGCATTGAGACCAAAACTGGGGTTCAAGGACTGTCTGTGGTCCTGATAGCGCTGAATATAAGGTCCCAGGGAGCTTGGTACCGACACATCACGTATTTTGTTACCTTTACCCAGGACTTTTAGCCAACCATTGCCATCACCGTCTTGCCAAAAATGCTTCCATACTGGCTGCCAGTTAGAGCGATCAGATAGCTCAGACACCCTTAGATACAGGGTTTTAAGCATTGCAATCACAAACAAAGTGCGCTCATGGTCAGCATCTTTATTGGCTGCACCGCGAGCGCAATCAAGCACGTAGTCCCACTGCAGATCTGACAGACGCTTGATACTCCTGGAGGTTGCACCTTTAATAAGAAATGGTGATTGTTTGCGAATAGCCGGAATTGGATTGCCAAAGGCATAACCCTCATCAGTCAAATAGTCGTAAAAGCATGACAAAGCCGAATAACAAATCTTCATAGCCTCATGAGACAACGAATGGCCACTGGTGGTGTCTGGAATGGCTAAACCGCTATCTAAAGCTTTTCTTCGGTCCTGTTTGGCGATTTTCACCACAAACGGCCGCCAGTTTTGATTTTGACACGACTGTCCGCCGATTGGCTTAAAGCGGTCAGCCACAGATAGAGCCACCCAATGCGCAGGCGGACTGTGCACAAAATCAAAGTAAGCCTCTAAATCCGCGCGCTTAAGGGAGACAATACTTTTCTTGGCCACAGTCCAGGACCACAGCAGCAAGCGCTCAACCTCGTTACGATAGCTACGATAAGTCGCTTCACTTTTACGGCTGTAGCTTTTAAGGAATGACTGTGTGTGTGCGAACTCTTGCGGTGCATCCGGTATGTGCACCGTAATCTTATCAATAAACTTTTTCGAATCTGGGTAATCATGCAGCATGGCTGCGCCCATAGGAAGCCTGACAAAGGTCTTATGAGCATCAAACAGAGGACAAGCGCTGAATACCTTAGACATGTTAGAAATTCACCTATAATGGACACTGTGCTTGAAACGCACTGTATCAAGGGTATGGTGGATTGTCTAGCTATGTCTACCAATTGAGATTAGCGGACATAGCAGAAAGGCATACATTGTGTGCGCTACCATTAAACCACCCCACTCACCTGCATAACTAGTACTCAGACTACCAACCCTAAAATATTACGTTAGTGTTCCATCAGGTGTCGATCAAAAAACCGATCCATGGTCTTGTTTAAATGAATGGCGGTGTGCGTACCCCGTAGGCTGTGCTTTTTGCCCGGGTATACCATTGTTTCAAA
>TARA_B110000008_G_scaffold142612_2_pt1 | contig 18550 bp, 2 predicted proteins | sample TARA_B110000008 | Tara Oceans TARA_B110000008 (sample SAMEA4396496) | marine metagenome | biome: Westerlies Biome; feature: [DCM] deep chlorophyll maximum layer (ENVO:01000326); material: water (ENVO:00002006), including particulate matter (ENVO:01000060) such as... | depth 40 m
CCCAAAAGAGTATGCTTTAATATTTTCACTAACATCCAGACCAGCATTCCAAACAGATCTAAAACCATCGTTTTCTGAACGACCCCAATTCATAGCTGTCTGCCATTCATCAACATGGTTCTGATCATCATCGCCCCAACCAGAATCCCATCCTTTATATCCATCAATAGCAGAAGTATGCTGCTCACCTCTTGACAGTTCTGGTCTGGAGGAATACTCAGCACTAATATTTAAGAATCCTTCCTCACTAAGCGGAAGACCAATATTTGCAGCAGCTGTGAAATCTCTCTCACCTCCTCGCTTGTTGGGGGCTATCATCCAAGTTCCACTTGTAACCTGAAACTCTACACCCTCAGAATTATCTTTTAACATCATATTCATTGCACCTGCAATAGCATCTGAACCATACTGGGCAGATGCTCCATCACGGAGAACTTCCAAACGCTTAATTGCAATACTTGGAATCATACCAATGTCTGACCCTTGTGCTCCTATATTCATTGCTGGACCATAGTGAGCGATCAACGATGAACGATGACGTCGTTTTGAATTGGTAAGTACTAAAACATTATCCGATGGTAATCCTCTCATTGATGTTGATCTCACGAAAGAAGACCCAATGCCCGTAAGTGGAGTTGCAGTAAAATAAGGTAATTGATTTTTTAGAGTCTCTGTTAAATCTCCATTCCCTTGGAGTTTTAAATCATTTTTACTCAATACGTCAGCAGGAGTGGGCGAGTTCATAGGGTCCCGGCTAGATGATCTTGTACCTAATGTAAACGCGGAAGAGCTAAGATCAGTTTCCACATCAGCTGAAGATCTTCTTTTTTTAGCAGATTTCCTTGCATTTTTCATTTTAGTTAAAAGGCTGGCGTCACTAATTGCTTTTTTTTCATCTATTTTTTCAGTGATAGGGCTACTCTCGTTAATTACATTTTCTTCATCCTTCACTTCTTTTTCTTCATCAAAAGGGGATTGTGAAAAGGTGTGGGATAGCCCAAACAAAACAATAAGTACTATTTTTAATATTTTCATTATATCTCTTTCTTTTAATTAATTATCTAGCGCGAGCTAAGTTAGGGTAGAATCATTATCATCAGGCCATTCAGGAGGCGGTCCAACAGTCCCACTACCACCACTGCTATCATCGCAACCAATAAGAGCGAGACCTAAAATCAGTACTATAACTTTAAAAATTTTCACGTACTACCTCTTGAATTAAGTTCTATTTAATAAGTATCATTTTTTTGAAACTGTTAAATGTTTTGGTCCTTAGACCATAATAGTAAACACCACTACTAACAGGGATACCATTGGAATTTTTTCCATCCCAAACCCTTGAATAAAAACCAGGTTTAAAATTCTCGTTTACAATTTGTTTTATTTGTCTTCCATTTACATCATAAATAGTTACTGCCGCCAAGCCAGGACTTGAAATCGTAAACGGTATCGTAGTTGATGGATTAAATGGGTTTGGATAATTGTGACCTAAAGAAAATTCTTTTGGAATTAAAGCGACTATCGCTTTCACTAATGATTCTACCTCTGCGTCATTACCATAAACTAACTTATACCGATTAACCATTTGAGTTGATATACTAACAATTTTTGAAATAGATCTATCATGACCTATGTTAAACGTATTACCATTTTGCATATCAATTAACCATAATACTTCAGAACCTATTGAACCATTGAGTTTAATATCCATCTGTGCAGATTCTTCTTCAATGTTCGTCTCCAATACAAGATTCCAGACCTTTAAAGAGTCATCACTATTTCTGTAATCAGTAGTTATTTTTTTGTCCTGCCCATATGAGTTTTTAGTACTGCTGTAGAATGAAATATATTTATCAAAAACAGGCGGCTCAGGGCTATCGTTACGATCTATTTTATTTGATGCCATCCGTGAAATTCCAAATTCATTTTTGTGATCAAAATATTTGCTGCTTTGCACCCCAATTTTCAAACTCCAATCTGCATCACCTGAAGACGATCTCGCTATTTGCCTTCTATTTTTGTTCAACGGATTAATTTGAATCGTTTGTACCGTTTCGGTTTTGTTGTATATCGCATAACCTGCCCATGGGCTCATAACAGATATTGTTGAATCAGCCCAGCCCTCAAGATAGCCATCAATTGAAGGTTCGCTTGAAATATTAGTGCCATATAAATAAAGTTCAGAAAAGTTATTTAAATCGTATTCCACGCTTACTGGAAACAAATAAGGTGAACTAATCATGTTCCAGCCTGGATCAATTTCAATATCATAACCTGATAATTCTACGGTTTTTCCACTTGGAGCAACAAAGGTAGGAGCATCTGCTATCACTTGTTTTAGCCAATATGCTTTGCCAGGTAATAACTGTGTAGGTTGTATCCAGCCCGCAGGAGAGCCATCTTCACCACCACCTTCAACAGCGTTCCAATCGTATATCATCCACGTAGATTCACTGTAGGAACCGACCGCGTCCCCAAGAATACTCTCTAGTTGACTGTTGTCAAGATAAGATGGCACCGAAATCATTCGCCATACATCTCTCGGAAATCCATAAGCAAATTCGCTGTGCATAATACCGGAGCTGACTACGCCATCGTTAAAAGCAAGGTTAATATCTGTTGTATCTGTTAATATTATACTACCATAAGCATCCTCCACATACACATAATATGCCAAGCCTTCAAGACCTGCTAAGTAAAATGGAATTTCATAAAAATACTCTGTCCCAGATCTACCAGTTTGTTCCTGCTGGATCATTGAGTTTGAAATAAAACCGGAGTAAGCATCCGCATAATTAATAGAAATTGAATCAACAATGAAACCATCTGGAATTGTTATTGTTATGGGAACCGCTTTTCCAGCTTCAAGCATTAAGCTTGAGAGGTCAGGTAAAATATCATTTGCCTCTAGTGTTTGCACTGTTAGCATGAGACTATCTTCATCCGAAAATAGATTACTAGTATTCTCAACCCATAATTTTATATTGAACTTATGCTCAGAGCTTCTAATAGGAGATTGAAATTCTAGGTAAGCAGTTTCTGTAACAACCGTGTCTCCTATAATTCCCTCTAAAGCAAACAAACTATCCTCTGGTATTATGGACCAATAATACTGAAGCGGATCATCATCGATATCATAAGATTCTGAACCATCAATCAACATTACTTGTCCCTGAATACTATTAATATCGTCCTGCAAAATCGCGTAGGGTTTATCAGGGACATTAGATACAGTTAACATAAACTGCGTTGTATCTGAAAGTTCCCCGTCCGCAACAATTACGGTAATTTCAGAAATTCCATTCCAATCAGGATCTGGAATAAAACTTATAATATTACTATCTAGTGCTGCATGAATATCTATTGCACTTGTATCTGAAAATGCTGAAAGAGTGAGTACGTCGCCAGTATCAATATCTGTAATATAATATTCTCCAATGTATAAGCTATCCTCGACGGTAAAAGCATCTGAAGCCTCCGAAATAATTGGAGCATCATTCACAGGATCTGCAGTGAACGTAAATGATGTTGTATCATTAAGATTACCATCGGACACAACGACACTTATCGTAGAAGAACCATGCCAATTCATCTCAGGTACAATTAATACTGATGAGCTATCTACATCAGCGAACAAATCCAACGAACTAGTATCAGCAAATGCGGACAAGGTTAGCTCATCCTGGGCATCAACGTCAAAGAAGGAAACAGGCAATAGATATGATTCATCTTCATCGATACTTATGCTGGACACTTGTACAATAACGGGCGCATCATTTAGCGGACCAACATCTAATAAGAATCTAACTGTATCGGTTAGCTCCCCATCTGAAACCACTACCGTTATTTGCGCGGTTCCATTCCAATCATCTGCAGGTATTGCGGTAATCGATGAATCGGCAGAATTCGCGGTAACAACCATAGCACTAGTATCAGCAAATGCGGAAAGAGTAAGCACCTCACCCGTATCAATATCCGTTAGTTCAAGATCAAGCTCAAAAATAGAATTCTCTGCAATGAAAGAATCTGCTATTGGTGTTATAACAGGTGCATCATTAATCGGACCAACAGTCAAAGAAAATAAAGTTGAATCCGCTAACTCCCCATCTGAAACAAATAGCTTAATATTCGCTGTTCCATTCCAAGCGCTGTCTGGCGTTATTGTAAATAATGAATCTATTGTATTTACATCTAGTTCTACTGCATTAGTATCTGCAAATGCGGTAAGAATTAATACCTCTCCAGTATCAATATCTGCCCAATGAATTGGCGTCTCAAAAACATTATTTTCCTCAATGAAGCTATCAGGAATCTGAGAAATAGTTGGCGCGTCATTAACCGGACCAAAGTTCATCACAAATGTTTCTAGATCATTTAATTCTCCATCCGAAACAATCACAGTAATCAACGCTGTACCATACCATTCTAATGTTGTACTGATCGTCAACGTAGAATCATCAGAATTAGCAGCTACAACCACATCAGATATATCTGAGAAAGCATTTATGATTAAAACTTCACCAGTATCTATGTCGGTAAGTTCTAATTCATATACAAATATAGTATTCTCTAGCGCACTCTGGTCTGATATCGGAGTAATTATAGGGGCGTCATTTGTTGGTGCTATGGTAACAAAAAATGATGTTGTGTCCGTAAGAAAACCATCTGATACAATAACAGTAATTTCAGACACTCCATAAAAGTCTGGTGATGATAAAACTAGAGGAATTTCAGCGACACCATGAAAGTCTTCTGAAGATACAACAAAATAGGAGCTATCATTATTAATTAAAACGGTAACACCGCTTGTATCAGAGAAAGCATAAAGAGATAGTGTTTCGCTGGTATCAATGTCATCAGGGTTTAAAAAAGTGGTGAATTCACTATTTTCAAGAAAAGATCCGTCTCCAATCTCTGCAATGGTTGGAGCATTATTCACTGGCTCTACTGTCAAAGTAAAAAAGGTGGAGTCCGTTAGTTCACCATCAGAAACAATAACCATAATATTTGCATCTCCATGCCAATTATCAATTGCTGAGGCAGCTACTGTTATTTCTTCTGAATTTGTAGATACCAATACAAGAGGCTGATCTGATGAAGCTGATAACATAAGCGCCTCTCCAGTATCAATATCTGCTATTTGTAAAGGAAATACTCCACTTCCATTTTCAAAAATCGTTTGATCATCCGCAGCAGAAATAGTAGGAGCGTCATTAACTGGATCAACCACCAAATTAAATGTAGTTGTATCTGTTAGAAAATTATCAGAAACAACCACCATGATCTCAACCTCACCATGCCAATCAGGTTCTGGCGATGCTGTAACAGTAAAGTCATCCGAGTTTACTAGGACTGAAACGCTACTTGTATCCGAAAAAGCAAAAATATTTAACACTGTACCTGTATCAATGTCCGCGACCTCAAATGAATAGGTTTGAACATCGTCCTCTGACATTATTTGGTCTGGCGCAGCAGCGATAGTTGGAGCATCATTTACTGGCCCTATGGCAATTTGAAAGGTTTCAATATCCGTAAGCTCACCATCAGAAACCACAACAGTAATCTCAGCAAAACCGTGCCAGTTAGGTGTACTTTGTATTGTTATGGTTGAATCGTAGTATGTTAAAGTGTATATATCTTCCTCAAAAAAGAAAGAGCTGTCTTCATTTGTGGAAACGACCTCTTTGGTAACCAGATTAGGAGTAACAATCACATCAGCTGTATCTGAGTATGCAGAAACATTTAAGAATTCATTTAAATCGATATCCGTAAGGTCTAATTCTAGAATATACTCCTCATTTTCTTGGATGCTTATGTTTTCAATTGGCGTTATGATTGGAGCATCATTTGTTGGAGCAATAGTTACAATGAAAGAAGTTGTATCCAATAGCTCACCATCGGAGACTATAACCGTGATTTCAGAATCACCATTGAAATCCGGAGACGTAACTTCAAGAGTTGCACTAGAACTATTTGATGTGGTCGTAACGCCATCTGAATCTGAAAAAGATGTCAAACTTAGAATATCGTTTTCATCTACATCTGAAAAATCAAGATACACAGATAGTAAACTATTTTCATCAAATGTTGTGTTTGGCAGTTGAGAAATAACGGGCGCATCATTTACCGGAAAAACTGTTAAATCAAAATAAGTTGTGTCTGTCAATAAACCATCCGATAGTATTACTCCAATATTCGATGTACCATTCCAGTTATCTATTGGGTTAGTTGTAACGGAATAATCCTCCGAGTTTGCAATCAATTCAACCTCAACAAATTCCGAGAATGCAGAAATGGATAAAACTTCACCAGTGTCAATATCTGCAACCTGAAATAAATACGTTCCAGATTGATCCTCTAATATTGTTTGGTCTTCTTTTGATGATATAGTAGGAGCGTCATTAACTGGGTCAACCGTTAGCAAAAAGGACATAGCAAAAACTAGCTCATCATCTGTAACTATTACCTCAACCTCTGAATTACCATGCCAATTATCTTGAGGGACAACACTTATTGTATTGTTTTCTGAATCAGCTGTTATTGTTAGAGCGCTATTATCGGTAGTAGCAAAAAGAGCCAGCACCTCGCCAGTATCAACGTCCGATACCTCTAACTTAAATGTTTCAGTATAATCTTCTAAAATTGTTATATCTGGGAATTGAGTAATGTGCGGTTGATCATTAACAGGTGTTACGGTTAGTAGGAAAGTTGTAGTAGTTATCAGATCATAGTCCGTTACGCCTACCTCGATCTCTGTCGTCCCATGCCAATTCTCATTGGGAACTGCAGTTATAGAATGATTTTCCGAATCAGCGGTAACTACCACATCCTGAGAACTTGATGAAACAAGGATGCCTAGCGTCTCCCCTGTATCCACATCTGCAATCTCAAAAGTAAATGTTTTAGAATTATCTTCAAGCATAGTTTTATCTTCAACATCGGCAATAGTTGGTGCATCATTAATTGGTACAACAGTTAGCTCGAAATCGGTAGAATCTGTTAATTCTCCATCGGATACAATAACAGTAATAGTAGACTTCCCATGCCAGTTCAATATTGGCGCTACATTGATAGATTGATGTTCTAGATCAGAATCAACTGTGACTTCAACGCTACTGGTATCAGATAGAACAGATAAAACTAATGTCTCTCCTGTATCTATATCTGCAACTTCAAATAAATAGGAGCTAATAAAATCTTCTAAAAGAGTTTCATTATCTTTCTCAGCAATAATTGGTGCATCATTCACAGGATCTACGGTTAAGGTAAATCTGGTGGTATCAACTAGTTCGCCATCGGAAACAGATACAATGAGATCTGCATTCCCATGCCAATTTGCGCTAGGTGTTGCGGTAATAGAAAAGTCATCAGAATTAACCTGAACACCAACATTCGACTCACTACTAGAAACAAAAAGTTGCAATGTCTCTCCCGTGTCAACATCTGCAACTTCAAACAAATAAGTACCAGAACTATCCTCGTTAATTACCTCATCATCCTTAGCAACAACGGTCGGACGATCATTGACAGGGTCTACTGTAAGCGTAAATGACACACTTTGGGCAAGGACACCATCTGAGACGATAGCGGTAATTTGTGCTTGACCAGTCCAATTTTGCGCAGGGACTAACTTTAATGTTGATTCTTGAGAGTTTGCAGTAGCTAGGACATTGCCAACATCTGAGGAAACAAACACACTTAAGGTTTCTCCAGTATCAACATTTGCAATCTCCAAAAGAATTAATAGCTCGGTGTCTTCATCAATATTAATATTTTCTATAATCGCTACTCTTGGAGCATCATTTACAGGATCAATAGTTATGGTGAATTCCGTTGTATCCGTGAGCTCACCATCGGATACTATAGCAGTAATATTAGATTCACCATACCAATCAGCAGCTGGAGATGCAGTGATAGTGCTATCGGTAGAATCAGCAGTTACAACCAACGAATCATTATCTGAATACACTAAAATAGAAAAAACTTCACCAGTGTCAATATCCGTAATCTCTAGTGCAAATGTTCTTGGCTCGTCTTCTTCCATGGTAAAATCAGCTTGTTGAGGTAAAACAGGTGCATCATTTACTGGGGTCATTACATAATTAATTGTAGCCTCTAATGTTTTGGAATCATATGGATGAGCATCAGAAACTTGTAATGTGACTTCTTCCGTTCCATTCCAATCTGCATCCTCAGGGGGATAAACAATCAAATAATCATTGGTTATTTCGGCACTATATTGACTGCCAGTCTGAACGGTAATCGCTAACGAATCAAACGAAGTTCCATTATCAGAAATAATTTGCTCAAGCTCTATAGGCTGAAAAGTTCCACCTTCTTCAGTCTGCCAAGAGCTTATGGAAAGAGCAGGAATATCATTTTCAATCATTATAGATATGTCGTTAAATGAAGATAGTTCATCTTCTGTCGATGCATCTGCAACCGTAAAACGAACTGTTTCAGGAAGATCCCAATTGGTTTGAAGTATATCTATAGTAACTACGCCCTGATCTGAAAGTGAAATCAAAATTCTACCTGCCTTTAGCTCAATAGGGTTAGTAGCCTCACCAGAAACAGTTCCATCACGAAAAACTAGGTCTTTGTCAACTGCGATTATTCTTTCAGAATTATCATCATAAAACCAAAATGTTATATCAACAATATTTTCACTTGAAAAAAGGTCCATGTTATAAACCCAAGTACCCTGGAAATTGACTGCTTGAGATACACCGAGAACATCATTATTGTCATTAACAGCTACTAGAATATGCTCAGTATCTTCCGTCAATATGCCTAAGGCCTCAACAGTTGCCACCAACTCCATAGAGTAAGTCCCAGATGTAGGTGCCTGCCAATCTGGAGCACTAACAGTAGATGGATAATCTAAAAATTCATAACTCCAACTGATATCATCACCATCAAGCTCTGTAAGATAGTCAGTTAGATCAAGAGTATCAAACGATGCACCAATCGTAATACTAAGATCAGGAATCTCATTAAGCTGAGGAATATTATCCGCAGCTAAAACGCTAAAAGTTACACTGTCAGAACTTGAAAAGGCCGTTGTATTATCATCAGTGGCGGTAAATACTAAAGTTTCAATGCCGATGTATCCGCTCTCATGGGAAACTGTTACTAAGCTACCATCAAAACTTACAGTGAGATCTGAATTACCAGAGACGGTGTAAATAATACCATCTTCATCAAAGGTTTGAAGATAATCTTCAACATCAAAAGTAGAAAACGTGCCATTAGGTCCAATAGATTGATCTGGAATACCAGAAAGAATGGGCTCATAGTTTCCATCGACAGTATATACTGCATCATCTGAATCGGAATAACTGTTTTGAGTTCCATTGTCTGTAATTTTAAATGTTATTGCTTCACCTCCCCTCCAATCAGGATCAACCCTTGCTAGAGAAACTTCTCCTTCCGAGTCTAAATCAACATCAATAAAATTTGCTATTAAATCAATTGGCGTTGCAGCACTACCAATGACACTATTATTCACAAAGGTAACCGTTTCAATAATTGGGATATTCAGATAGTCTTCACTATCATAAAATCGAAATGATATTTTATCACCTTCACTGTTTGAGTAGATTGTTAAAAGATATCGCCAATCATCAATATAAGCTTCTCCTTGCGTAATGCCGCGAATAACTCCGTCCTCATCAAAAGCTACTAGTATATGACCGGCACCTTCGGGATATGCACCCCGCGAAAAAACTTCAGCTATTACTGACATAGAGAATTCAAAATCCTGAGGGTTTACACTCCACTCAGGGTCATCATGCGAATCAATAGGATCTCCGTAAATAAATTCATACGATAAACTATCACCGTCTTGTTCGGTGATAAAGTCATCTAGGTCAAATGCGGTAAAGAAGCCATTCGGACCTACAATTTCATCATTAATGCCCGCAATAATAGGAGGAACGTCTGTTCGCAATTGAGTAAAAGTAGCTGTATCCGAATCACTATAGCCATTTTCCGTAAGCTCAGTAACCGTAAAAATAATATCTTCACTTCCAACCCAGCCATTTTGTGGTTCTAGCGTGATCACTCCATCTGCTTGACCTACAGAAATGTAATCTCCTTGAGTCGCTGTATATAAGAGCGTATCTTGATCTCTTACAGAAAGAAAATCATTTAGATCAAAAGAGGCAAACCCTTCATCCATGTGAACTGATTGGTCCACAATGCCAGTTAAAGATGGAGAAAAATCAAAATTTCGATAAGAAGTAAATACTTGAGGGGATGAAACTGAACCAACTGTACCATTAGGTACAAATTCAATAGTCTCTTCAATATCCATAATGGAATCTTCTGCAGCATCTGCGATCCATGCTTTGAATTCGATCTCTTCTCCTGCTGTGTTCCCATAAATAGTCATTAAATAACGAAAATCACTACCATAGGATGTCGCTTCAGCTCTACCTCTAACTACCCCATCAACAAATGCGCCAACAATATTGTCACTATCAAAAGGCTCCTCATTTAAATAAAAATCGCCAATTAAAGATAGGTTTGAAGAATAACTGCTGCTCTCTACAACCCAATCCGGCTCACTATTTTCTTCATTTTGAGCATCTAGCTCAGAAAGACTAAGAAAAATGATAGCAAGTGAAAGTTTCAAATATTTTGCAAGTAAATAGATACTGATATGTTTTGTTTTATTTTGCATATAGTTAGCTATTTTTTTATTTAAGGAGTATTAGTTTTCTACTTTTTACGTAGTCACCTGCTCGAATTTGGTATATGTACATACCGGCAGATACATTGATACCCATATCGTTTCTACTATCCCAGTTTGTAAAGTAATATCCAGGGTCCTGATTCTTATTAACTAAGGTTGCTACTTTTTCACCCATTAAATTGTAGACGGTGATTGAAACCATCGTGTTCTCCGCAACACCGTAACCTATTTTGGTCACAGGGTTAAACGGATTTGGATAATTCTGAGCTAAACTGAATACAACCGGGATATAACCAGGATCACCTGTGGTCAAGGTGCGAGCATCAATTGTGTAAGGTTCTGTTATTGTCCCAATAACATCATTGGTAACAAATCCTACATTGTTAGGCACGTATAAAATTTCATCTGTTTCTTCATGATACACCTGAAAAACAACATCCCTAGTTTCATCCTCATCACCATGAATGGTTAAGAAAACTAGATACTCATCTAATGGTTCAATATATTGCGGACTTGCAGTGCCCCTGCAAACGCCATCAATAAATGCCCCGACTATATCGTTTGGATTCCTAGACGTACTATCAAAAGACACTAAACTAGAAACCATAGACATTGTACTTGAAAACTCACTTGGCACAACAACCCACTCCGGGACATTCTCACTAATAATTGGTGTAGTAGACGCAATAATATTGTCCTCCTCCACTACCTCAGCAGACCTGTCTAAGGTAAAAGGATAGAGAAGTTCTCCCTCGACTGAAGAACTTATAAGATACCCCTCTTTAGGACTCATGTAAGCTAGACTACCGAACCAGCCGTAATTTTCTAGGAATTGTGCAAACCCAGTTTGACTTTTAATCAAGTCTCCTGTATAAACGTCAGTTAAAGATTCTAATGCTTCATTCACCTCATATGATTCTTGCGGAGTATACCCAATCCAGTTCCAACCTACTCCAATATCTATTGTATCCAGCTCAACATCAACAGCAAAACCAACACGAGTGAGCGTATCTAGGTTTTCAAGCTTTAGCTTGTAGGCATGTTGATGGGTAATTTCAAAAGAAGAAGGAAACCAGCCAACGGTAGGATCATAAATAGAGAAACCGTGTTGACTCTTAATGATATCCCCTTCCGAAGCATCCATATCCCCAAGAATTGTGTTTACAGACATATCTTCATCGATCGTATTAAAGGAAAGCCAAGTCCAACCTTCTGGATAGCCAATTTCTGTAACAATTTGACTAGTAGCTGTTAAAGGGACTGGATTTGTAAGACTACCTAGAACCCCATTAATTTCAAAATTATAAGACTCAATTATCGTTCCAAGCATCGTACAATCTGAAGCATCCCAGACCTTGAATGATAACTCTTCTGTTGCTGTCGTATTACTGTAAATTGTAAGAAAGACCTCATATGGATGAAAATTTGAAAGAGATTCTAGTGAAGACAGATACTCTACACTAGCAACACCCCTTAATTCATCACCAACAAAAACGCCGACCATGTCATAGATATCGTCACTTGTATCAACAGCAGCAGTGGATGGTTGGGTGTATAAAACAGCAGTCATATTCATTGAATATTCAAAGTCAGATGCATTAATTACCCAATCTTCTGGCTCATAACAAAGCTTGCGCATGTATATATTTAGCTCTTCATCACCTACTCCAGTGACGCCAGCATATATCGTGGCTTCATATTCACCAAAGTCTAAATCCTCAACAAGACCTATAGTTATTTCTTGCTCCGAATCAGCAGTAAGCGTACCGCTTGGTGGAGAGACACTAAGCCATGCAGGAAGATCATACTGATTATCAGGGTAAATAGCTGCATCTTCAGATATATCTCTTCCTCCAAATAAGTAATACGAATTATTTGACCCTCCAGAATTTGTGATCGTTCTTGTGGTAGAATATTCATCGTCAACGTACATAATTATGTTTGAAATATCTGACCCTGACCAGGAAACAGGGTTCTTATTAAAATAGAATTCCCACGTAATAGACTCATTCAGGTCGTTACCATAAACATCAAGCATAGTTGTAACATCTACTCGTAAAGTCGTGTTTTCCAGGAATCTATCTGCCACAGCAGGATTTATTATAATTATGTCGTCACCACAAGTGAGTGTGAAGTCTACGTTATCCCCTGTTTCAGTATCCGTAAGAACAACATGGCCGCCACCAATTGATATGGCATCGCAGTCGATAGTTTCATTCATCGTTAAACTTATCAAATCTCCAGAAGCTAAAACGCCGTCTGAAGGTGTTGTTGTTAACATCTCAGGACCAGTTCGGTCAATTAAACCACTGTTTATTTGCGAAACGCCATCATACCCATCTCCAGAGCAGGTGATAACAGACCTTAATTCATATTCTCCATCCGTCACTATTGATGGGTTAATATTCCAATTAAAAACAATATAGTTACTGATAAGAGAATCCGTTAAATAATCAATATCAAATGTTTCTGCTGTGTACCAATCACCAATTCCATCTTTACGATACTGGAGACTTAAATCTTCAAACAACGAATTTTCTAGGTCGTAATCACTTACAGTGACTTTTAATGTATCACCATCAGTTTCACTGTGACTTGCATCGACTAACCAACCATCTTCAGGAAACGAAACGATGCTTTCACTGCATGGTTCTTTGTAGGTTACAGAAATAGCTACCTCATCATAATTAATCCAGTTGTCCTCATCAAATTCGCAATCTGGGACTAATTGTAAAATAATGTCCTCATACTCATATAATTCAGGCCCACGGTCTACAGAAACAGACACCTCCATTTGCTCTCCGAAAGCGAGACCATATTGCACTCCATTCGCTAAATTATAACCAGACGCAGTAAGCGTTAAACCGTATGGGTTAGAAGAATTATCAACTGTTAAATAGTAAGTCTCGTCCTCACCAGTATCACTGTTATTACCTAAAAGCACAGTAAAAACCGCAGGCTCTTCCGGCGGTATGTCAACCAGAGCAGGTTCGGTTACGCTAATTTGTGCAACTTGACGCCTCATCGTGTTCTCAAGCCAAGGGCAAGAAGATTGACCGCCATTTGTAACAAACACTGGCATATTCCAATATGGATCCATTTTAACAGTCATACTATATGCATCCCCAGGGTCATCGTCACTAAGCAAAAACCCAGTTTCTGTAGCAGTTGTTTCCTCTTCGGTCTCTGATTCTGTACTGCCTGTACTTTTGGATAAAACCATCGCGGAAGTAGTACCAACGCCGTTAACTTCAATCCCAATATCTACACTCGCCTCTTCATCATATTGTAGACTAATTTCATAAGTATTAGCAGCAGTTTGAGAAGAGCTAGCGGCGTACTCATACTCTACTCCTGCATCAAACGTGATTGTAGTAATTGCTGAATCACCTAACGATATCTCCGAAGCCTCAACGGCGTTAGAAACTGCTTCTAAATCCTTAGCCATTAACCATTCAAAAAACTCATATTCTTCCTGCGCATCTTCAACAGTAGTAGAATTATCTGAATTATTAATTAGCTCTTGCAGGTCAGGCATTAGAACATTCTCAATGTAAAACCGCGAATGCATGTATGTGGATGCAATTTCAACTTGATCTTCAGTCAAAGTAGTATCAATCATGACATCGCAAGAACCATCAAGCTGTAAGCGCCTTGCTATTCCATAAGTAAACGTTTGAGATCCACCAATAAAAACCGTAGCATCATTACCGAAGATTTCACCATCTCCGTAAACTGTAAACGTTTCACTAACTGATAAACACCTTGTTTTTTCTTCCGCATTAGTGTGCGTCTCAGTCATAGCCATACCTGCACCTATATCTGCAGTGACATTAATGTCTAAAAGTACATAATAACCAAATGCCCCAATGTTCGCCTTAAAGTCAGCGCCAGTTGAAACATTTATATTCATGGATTGACCAGACTCATCAAATGTTTCCATTGAAATTGTATTACATATTTCATTTTCTGTGGATAAATATGAAACGCTTTCGTCACCTGGCGGAACTCGCAAGACATACCACGGCTCATTTGACCCGTTCAGCACAAATTTAGACCCATCAATAGCTTGAGTACCCAAAACAACAGCATTGTAAGTTGCATTTGCATTACGACCCTTAAGATCTGTAACAGTTACATAAATTCTATTTTGATAAGGCGTGTCTCCCCCATCTAAAAGGTTTACTTCTTTAGCTACAAAATTATATGGATCAAATGCAGTGCCAGGCTCATTTTCTACCCCTCCCTCAAAACTTTGCCCGCTTATGTCATCATAAAAAACTGCTGTGAAAGTATCGATTTGACATATCTGACCATCATACTCTTCAAAAACATAATATTCAACATTATATCCAAAGGGCTTCTGAACGATTGCATCAGGTGACCCAATGACACCTGAATAGCATGAAATATCTAATGTAGCTAATCCGCCATCATCTATACTCGGATCACTTAAACTAGTCGAACTCTTAACGAACTCAACCTGTAGTGGGGCATAATAATAAAACTCTTTTTCACGGTCTCCTTGCTCAAGAGACAGAGTATCAGCATCAAATACTATGGCTGGATCAGGATGATAAACAGATATATTATAAATGCCTGGCGGTAGACTATCTGCACTCCAGTTCCCATTTTCGTCAGCAATTACAGTCTTTTCGATACAGCTATTTACCGCAGCGAGCGTAACCTCAATCTGCTGATCCTCATCCAACGGTAGAGGCAACTTACAAGAGCCTCCAGCCACTATACCGCTAGCAGACCTCATCGTCTTATCATAAAAATACTGTCCTGAAATGGGCTTGGTCATCATTGGAAGTTCGATAAATGAAGGTTCAAACTCGTGGCTGTTAAAATCTACTGTTAGAAGGTTCCCTGCGTTCCCTGGCTCAATTTCAACAACAAATTTTCCATCCTCATCTGTCATAATTGGAGGAAATTGAGACTCTCCGTCAACTAAAATTTCAGCTCCTTCAATAAAGCACGTTGTACCTTCATACAAAACGTACCCGCTCACTGGTATTAATGACTCATCTGTGAAATTAACTAGGTCAACTGATGTATTACTAAAATTAAGCGTAGCTAACCTACTTTCTGGACTATAATAATGAGAATACGTTTCCTCAAGTGGAATATCCAATGACCAACTCTCAGCACCAAGGGTCATGCCTTCCAATACACCACTAGCAAGATTAGTACCAGCATCATTAATCGTAAAACCAGATGCTTCATTAAAATTCCAATAACTACCAAGGCCAGTCTCATTACCTTCTAAAACCTGATTCATTGTGCCAGTAATCTGGTCTACTGTTCTTGAACCCTCCCATGCTCGGACCTCATCAACGAAACCCAAGAAGTATGCACTAGTCTGAGCTAAGCCATTCCCTATTCTAAATTCAGAAAGTGTTGTTATTTCATCGGTTAGGTTTGAATTCAAATCGATCACAGAACCACTTCCCTCACTCAAGCTGCCATCGATGTAAACAGCAATAGTATTATTTGAAGAATCAACTGTTACAGCATAGTGATGCCACAGATTATCATTTATCACTCCAGATGTTGATATGGATTGTTCAAAATAATTAACGGTTAAAGCTGACTCGCTAGCGGCGAGCGACACAACAAGCTGTAGTTCATCGCTAATCGGATTCCTTGAAGAAAATAAAACCATATCACTGCTTGATCCTGGAGTTTTAAACCAACTTTCAAAAGTAAATCCTCCAGAAAAATCGATTCTTCTTGAAGAAAAATCAATGTAGTCATTTACACCATCAAACTCAACTGACCGTCCAATGATAGATTCTAACGATGGCACTATTGTAAAACTAGTACCTTCTCCATAATTAATATTTTTGATGTAGTAGTTACCGACACTATCTGTTAATCCGCCTACAAAAACATCTGCTATAAGATCACTACGTTCAACCAGACAAACCTCACCATCATTATCTAATGCATTACCATCGGAATCTACCGTAAGGTCAAAAACTGCATCGCCGGCACTTTCATCAAATTTCCAATACGCTGCTAAACTATCTTCTTCTCCTGATAAGGTTATTGTGTTGTAAAGTCTTAGATCCTCCCAATCTCTTGCTTTTTTCCAAACGCGAAAATCATCTAGATAGCCTTGATAATAGTCCTCATGCTCAAAGGGTCCTTTTTTGCCCATGACAAGCTCAGTCTTATCTCCAATTGGGGTTGCATTTGTTGCTTCACCAACGAGATAGCCGTTAATAAACATACTCATATCGCCATCATCATAAACCACGGCAAGATGATGAAAAACCTCACCGGGCCCTGCATACGCATCAAATGTGGTTATTGTTGTAGCCGAGCCTCCAGAAGGGGAGTGCGTCCAACTAACTTGACCATTGCTGTTTTGTTTAATATCAATGTAATGTATTGTACTCCCAGAATCCGTTGCAGCAAATAAGGTCATATCTTTTAGCGTGACAGATCGAAACCAGGTTTCAATTGTGTAGTCCTCTTCAAAACCAGAAAATTGCCTATTGCCATCAATATCACTATCATACCAAAAAATATACCCGTCGCCATTGAATTTAGCTGATAAGCCTAGATTAGGAGTTACAACTACTTTAGTAAACTGTACAGGGTTACCATTTGTGGTAACAACCTGGCCTGTTATAATGCCATTTGGATTTAGAAATCCAAAGTCTCCACCATCTTTACTAAAACCTCTAGAATTTGAAACAACCGCCTCATATTCATAGGACACACCTGCGAACACATTAAAATCCTGGTACTCCGTAACTGCAATATCTAGCGTGGTAAGCGCATTGCCATTACGATATAGAATAATATTATCTGATGTAACAGGCGGGCCAGTGTAACTATCGTTTAAATCCCATTCGACAAGAACTTTATTCTGGTAATCGCCATCAGATGACCTCATAGTTGGTGGAATGGGTTCTCGTATGTTGTAAGAGAAAAACCCTAATGCAATACTATCTTTGACCGATGCGTTACCTATAACGTTACCAATAAACGGCTGCCCTGCAATTAAATGAATAGTTTTACCAGTACCATTATCAAGCATCTCAGCACCAACCTGACTACCTTGACCGCCAACACTACTAACATGCATTATTTTAGGCACCGTGTAAATTGGCTCACAGATTTCCTGTGCAAAGACCAGCACTGGCAAAGCAAAAGTTAGTGCTAATATTGTTCTACGATAGCTCATATAGGTGAGTGCAATGACTATTATTTCAGATTTTTTACTTTGCAGCTTCTAAAGCTTCAATTCTTTTAATTAAGCTTTGGATATTCTTTTCTTGCTGATCAATTATTTCCTGCTGTTCTTGTATTGCTTTGATTGCAGGTACAACAAGAAGACTATAATTTATTCCTAATCTCGTTCCTTTATCTTTCCAGGCTATATCAGCGGTAAGTCGAGGAAAAAGATCACGCACGTTTTGGGCGATAAATCCAGTATGCTGGTCTCCATCGGGGTGAGTCTTCAAATTATATGTTACTGGCCTAAGATCAAGAAGTTTATCTAATGAACTTGGATAATCTCGAATATTTTGTTTTAATCTTCTATCTGAGCCCGATATCCATCCCTGACCTCCATTTCCACAAAGCAAACTCCCCACATTATTATATCCATTGCCTTCAGGATCATCATACCACCATTGTAGTTGAGAATTAGTTCCACCATCATTATCGCCATTAATATGAACTGGAAAACCAACCTTAACAATTCCGTTAATGTGATTGTTGTATGTAACCGTATTAAAACTGGGATTAAGGCCAACCGTTGATGTTATGAATCCTCTACCATTACTTAGTTGGTTGTTATTAGTGACATTAGTTGCACCAGCTGCAATTCCG
>TARA_B110000008_G_scaffold166421_2_pt1 | contig 18521 bp, 14 predicted proteins | sample TARA_B110000008 | Tara Oceans TARA_B110000008 (sample SAMEA4396496) | marine metagenome | biome: Westerlies Biome; feature: [DCM] deep chlorophyll maximum layer (ENVO:01000326); material: water (ENVO:00002006), including particulate matter (ENVO:01000060) such as... | depth 40 m
GCTTCTTTCGCGACGAACCGCTTCGGAAGCTGTTCGTACGGAATCGGCGCGGGCTTGGTGTGAAAGTACGGATGCTCTAAAGCCTGCGCGGCGGTGATACGCTTATTCGGATCGTACTCGAGCATCTTCCGCAACAGATCCAGCGCCTCGTCCGTTTCGTTCGGGAACGTATCGCGAAGATTCGGCGGCGGCACGTACACAAACTCGATGAAATCCGGTAGCGCCGACACCCCCGGCCAATTCGTCTCCGTCGGCGTCCCTAGCGCCGCGTACACCTTCCCCAACTGATCGATATCCGACGATCCCGCGAAGAACGGCCGCCGGAGCATCAATTCCGCGATGATACACCCCACGGCCCAAATATCCACGCCCGGTCCGTACGTCTTCGACCCCAACAACAACTCCGGCGCGCGATACCACCTCGCGAACACCTGATGCGTGAACCGTCTATCCGGCGACCCGAATATCCGCGCCAACCCAAAATCCGCCAACTTCAAGCACCCGTTCGGCGCGATCAACAGGTTGTTCGGTTTCAAATCTCTGTGCAGCACCCATCTCTCGTGACAGTGCGCCACCGCTCGCAGCGTCATCATCGCGTACGACTTCACCTCCCCTCGCTCCAGCGGCGCCGTCTTGTCCCTGATCACCATCTCCAGGTCCCCGCCGCAGAACTCGAACACCAGGTTCAGGTTCTTCTTGTGCGCGAACACGTCGACGAGCGCGATGACGTGCTCGTGCTCGATCTCCTGCAGCAGTTTGATCTCGCGTATCGCCGTGAAGTTGACGCCCTCCTTGAGTTTCCCGAGTCGAATCTTTTTGATCGCCACGCGCTCGCCCGTCGCCTCGACGCGCGCCTCGTGGACGACGCCGAACGTGCCCTCACCGAGCGTGCGTCCCTTGACGTAGCGGTCCATCGCGCGCGGCGCGCGCGGCGCGCTGTGCCGCGTCACCGTCGACATCCATCCAGCCGCGCACCGCGCCGTCGGCATTCACCGACGCGGCGTCGCGGCGCGCGCGCGATGACGACGTCGGCGCTGAACGCGCGGGCGAAGCTCTTCGTTCCGGGCGTCGGGATCGTGACCCCGGAGAGGGGCGGCGCGCGCGCGCGCGAGGGCGCGGCGCGGAACCCGTTCGAGGACGACGACCGTTTGGCGACGACCGCGCGCGCGCGCGACGACGCGGGCTCGATCTCGGCGCTGTCGAGCGAGGACGACGACGCGCGCGAGGCGGCGGTGGAGTTGGACGCGTCGACGCTGTCGATGGACGGTCGGGAGGGCGCGGCGACGATGGAGTGGGTGCGGTTCGACGACGACGACGACGACGACGACGGCGAAGGCGAAGACGCGACGACGGCGAACGATGCGGACGACGCGGTGCGGGACGCGCCGGCGGCGTCGGTGTCGCTGTTGAAACACGCGAGCTCGTTTCACAGCGATGCGTACGGGGCGAGCGCGGAATCGCCGAGGGTGGAGGATAACGCGACGCTGCGAGAGCCGCTGTTGCGGCGCGGCGACTCGTACGGCGCGGTGGAGGACGCGGTGGAGGACGCGGTGGAAAATTCGCCGCAGATCGTCTTGGAGTTGGATGCGGTGGACGATGCCGTGCCCGGGGAGAGTATGAGCGCGGCGGCGAGGGAGAGTGGGGCCGCAGAGCCGCTCTTGGCGACCAACGCGAGCTTGGCGGAGTACGGCGCCAAGGACGACGGCGATTCGCCGAGGGAGTGGCGGGACGTGCGAGTGCCGCTGTTGCCTGTGGTAAAGGAGTCCACGTACGGCGCGGCGTCGCCGATTCGACCGGTGCAAAGTTCACGAGGGACAAATGTGCGGAAAGTGAAAGAGTTGGAGGTTCCGCCGCCGATTCAAATCGGAGAAGAGACGAACGCCTCGACGAAACGCGAACTGAATGATTCGGCGGCGCAGACACCTTTGCTCGGAAAATCGTCGAGTGGGCCGAACCTGATGAGCTATGGAGCGGTAGAAAAGCAGGTTCACGGCGGTGCGGTCGCAGAGGGCGAAGACGAAATAGATTTGCGTCACTTTCTTCAGAGCAACACGGCGCCGTACGAGCGACTGGACGAATATGAAGAAGAAGACTATGAGTACGACGCGCCCGCGAGGGACATTCAGATGGATGATACGAATGATGTGGATGTCGAATCACCACTGCCGTCGGCACCACCCTTGATCGAATCGATTGAGTTTACGCATGCGCGTCCGCTCGTGGATGATTTGTGCTGCATCGTCTGGACGGTGGCGAGAGAACGTCTCGACTTGCTCCAGCCTTTGTTCCGCTTGCAAGGCTCTTCGATCGGTCGAATCACGCTTGCGCATCTGAGGAACGTGATGGAAAAGCTCGAGCCTCAGCGCGCTAGCCCTCGCGCGCTCGATCGTCTCGAGGCGATGCTTTGCGCGTGCGGATACGTTGAGGACGTTACGCTGTCGGAATTCGTCCACGCCACACATGCTGGTACACTCGCCGCGACGAGACTTTCTACGGGATCTGGAGCGAACGAGGCGGCAGTCTTGTGCGGCTACTTGAGTGAGCTCATGTCCCGTACACCGGCGTCGGCGCAAACCGCGCTCATGCTCGGCGGACGACGCCACAAGGCGTGGCTCGATTTACCGCGACTCTTGGCAAAGAACTTAGAACCCAATCAGTTGTGTTTGCTCGTCGCGACGCTCGATTTAGCGGACGACCTGACGGCCCATGAGCGATTCGTGGATATGACTGTGTATCAATCGTGGCTTCGACGAATGCAAACCATGCTGCGCTCAACGCCGATGCCCAGGAAACCGCTGGAAACTGTGGCGCAAAACGCGCCAGCGCCGCCGACTCCGAAGGAGCTCATGATGCGTCGAGCGAAACGAGACAGATTGGTCGCGTTGTGGGAGGAGCGTGAGGCGCGCCGACGTGGGAATAATTGATCGCATCCGCGCGCTAAATCTAGGAATGTACAATGAACGAATGAACGGCTAAATTATTTCTATCATTTCTTCGTGAAGAACATGCTTCGTAGGTCGCCTTGACGAGGTTTCTTCGACGGCACTTTGTGCGAAGCCGCGAATCGCGCGCGCGACTGTTCGGCGTCGTCCATTGATTGCAATCGTCTCGCGACGTGCCAGTCGAGATGTTCAGTCTGCTGCTTCAGTGGAAATGTCCGCGCGCACTCGTCGCACGTCCAGGTTTCTTCTACAGACGCGACGGCTTGCGTCAAGGCCGTCTTAGGTGAAAGAAGAAAGTTATCTATACGCTTCTGATCTTCTGGCACATCTTCTTCGTGATCGAATTGCGAAACTCGCGCGCCGACGAGGCGTAGAGTCATGTTCGCCCCGATTGAGTTTTCGTTGCGCATTAATCGCAACGCGCTATTCACGATGGTCTTGACATCGTTCGTCGGCCCCGCGAGCGTGGTCTGACGTTGAATAACGTCGAACGTGCTTCGTTTCAGCTTCACGGCCACCATGCGGCCTTTCAAATTGAGCCTCTGACATTCTAACGCCACCTCGGTCGCGAGCTCGGTCATTTTCGCATCCAAGTAAGCCTTGTCCGCCGTCGCCTTGAAAGTTTCGCTCTTGGAAACACCTTTTCGTCCGCCCGAGCCCTCGGGCGTTTCGCGCGGATGACACTCGGTACCGATGCCGAGCGCGATGCCCAGCAAAAAGTCGAACGCTTTCGGTGTGAACAAGGCGAGCATCGTCGCGCGCTTTGCGAGCAAATCGCCGCACGTCTTAATATCAAACTCGTTCAGTATCCTCTCCAGCGTCTTCCCAATGCCGTACATTTTGCGCACAGGCAAGTCGCGAAGGAACTTCAGAATATCGTCACGCGTCGTACCCAAGATGTACTGCCCGTTTGGCTTGTTGAAGTCTGAGCACACTTTGGCCAATCGACGCGAGCACCCGCCGCCGACGGAGCACGTCAATCCGCCCGTCGCTTCCTTCACCTTTGAGCGAATTTCCTCCGCGATCGCCTCCATCGTCGTGTCGTGCTTCTCGCAATACTCTGTCACCTCGATGTACGCCTCATCGAGCGAACCGGCGATGTAGTCGGGATTGTACTGCGCGAACACGCCTCGCGACTCGTTCGACGCCTTGACGTACTTTTTAAAGTCGGGCTTCACGAATACCAAATCTGGGCACAACTTTTTCGCGATGAATCCCGGCATGGCCGCCCGCACCCCGTATTTTCTCGCCACATAATTCGCCGTCGTCAACACGCTCGACGGTCCCGCGGCCACGCCCACGGGCACGCTCTTCAACGCCGGATCGTACAACTCCTCGCACGCCGCGTAAAATCCATCCATGTCCACCACCAACCACTTTCTCGCCCCGCTCCGCGTCCTCTCCATCGCTCGCGCCCGCTCGTCCGCCCGTCTTCCGAACGTCTCCCACTCCGTCTTCGTCAGTCCCTGGCCCTTCGCCTTCATCGCCGCGATCCTCTTCGACGTCGCTCGCTCCTTGCGCGTCTCGTTTTCGTGGTGCGGCGTCCCCACCGTCGCGTCGTACACCACCCTCGCCACGCGCTCGCGATCGACGTTCTCCATCCCAGCCTTGGCGTGCGTGAACACGCTTCCGTACGACAGCGCCGCGGGCGCGCGCGTCGCGTCCGCGCTCGCGTCGCGCCGCGCGTCGTCGTCGTTCGTTTTCGTCGCCATCGCGTCGCAACCGTCGAATTCGTGATCCGCGCCTCGCGCGCTCGCGCCCTCGTCCTCGCTCGCGTCGTCGTCGTCATCGCGCCAATCCAGCGCGTCTCGCTCCGTCCACGCCTCGTCGTCGTCCATCGCGCGCGCGCGCGCGTCACACGGCGACGCGTCGCGCGGTGCCGGAATCGATCGCGGCGACGAATGCCGCCGCGCGCGCCGCGCGCGCGCGACGTCTACGCCGTGCGCGTCGGCGACAGCGTCCGCGAGCGCTTCGGCGACGCGCGCGCGCGCGCCGCGCCGCCGCTGACGGTGTTCCGGTACGATTTCAGCGCGTCGAACGCGGACGCGACGGCGCGCGCGCGCGTGAAAATCTCGCCGTGCGGCGCCGTCGACGTCGCGTTCGACGCGGTGCGGGACGGCGACGCGCGCGAGGGCGATCGTCGCGCGGTGCGGTACCGCGGGATGCGACGGGCGCGACGCGCGCGCGGAAGGGAGGACGCGGAGGAGGGGGAGGCGCCGCGCGCGAGCGACGACGGCGCGAGCGAAGACGTCGGGATCGACTGCGCGCTGGTGTTCGACGAAGCGAGCGGGACGTTCACGCTGGAGGCGGTGGACGGGGAGATAGGAAATCTGAGGATCGCGCGGGAGGACGCGGAGGACGTGGGCGCGGGAGAGTTGACGACGAAGACGGAGGAGCGACGCGCGGCGGCGGCGGCGAGCGCGGCGGCGAGCGCGGCGGCGAGCGCGGCGGCGCGAGACGCGCGCGAGGGCGCGGACGCGAACGGCGAGCGCGACGTCGTCGACGCGCTGCCGTCGTCGAAGAAGAAACCTAGGAAGACGTAGAAATTCTACTGTAGAATAGAGTGGATAGAGGAACGAACGCGCGCCGTAACCGACGCCGCACACCGCGGCGCGCGCCGTCGCGATCGATCGCGCGCGGCTCGAATGCGCGCGAACGCGCGCGCGCGCGAACGCATCGCCGGCGTCCTCGCCGCGCTGCCGCCCGTGGAGCACGCGCTGGCGTACGGCTCGGCCGTGCTCGCCGACGCGTCGGTCGCCGGACCCGAGCGCGCGCTCGACGTGCTCGTCGCCGTGCGCGATCCCGCGGCGTGGCACGACGCGAACGCGACGCGAAATCCATCGCACTACGCGTGGCACGCGCGCCTGGGCGGTGGGCGCGCGATTCACGGCGCGGCGACGACGCTGGGCGCGGACGCGCACTACAACGCGCGCCTGCGGGACGAACGGGGACGCGCGTACAAGTACGGCGTCGTCGACGTGCGCGACGTCGTGGATGATTTAGAGCGATGGAAGCATTTATTCGTCGCGGGAAGGATGCACAAGCCGCACGAGACGGCGCGCGCGTGCGATGCGATCGTGAACGCGCAGGCGCGGAACGCGCGGAGCGCGGCGAACGCGGCGCTGTTGACGCTGCCGGAGACGTTCAGCGAACTCGATTTTCATCGCGCGATCGTGCGGTTGTCCTACGACGGGGACGTGCGATTCGCGTTCGCGGCGGAGGATGGGTTGAAGATCGAGCGCATCGCGAGATCGAACGGGGAGGCGATGCGAGAGATGTACGAGGACGTCGTGCGCGAGCTCAAAGGCGTCGAGACGTCGGCGTCGACGTGGCGGCAAGATAAGAGCCCTGAAGCGACGCGCGAGCGCATCGATGCGTTGCCGGCGACGGTGACGAATATGTTGAATAGAGTTGAAGTCGGCGACGACGCTGAACGGGTCGGCGACGCGGTGCGCGCTTGCCTGAGGCGAATCGTACGCGCGAGCACGCTGCGACAAGCAGTCGCGGGGCTCCTGACCACGTCGCCGACGAAGACGCTCGCGTACGTCGGGGCGAAATTCTTTAAAGCCGCGAGCAGTCGCGCGACGAATAGCTCGAACGACGCGCGGTAGATTAGTGTTAGCCATTAGTTAGCGACGACGAAAGTGTGAGGTGACTCAATTGAATTGAAATTAAATCAGCGGCGGAACTTGTCCGGCGGTTCTACTTTCGGCTATGCGGCAAATCGACGACGTATTCGCTTAGTTCACGAACACACTGGCGAGCTTATCCACTTGTCCTCTGACGGACATGTCGATGAAGCCGGAGCCATCCTTGCCGTATTGCACGACGAAGCCGCCGAGGAGAGACTCGTCGACTTCCGGCTTGAGCTTGATGTTCTTGGCGCCCGTCATCTCTTGCAACTTCTTCGCAATCATGAATTGTTGCTCGTTTTCGAGCTTGACCGCGGAAGTCACCGTCGCGACTTGCGTGTCCGTCGCCTCGCAGAACAAAGTTTCAAACTCGGCGATGATGGCCTCGATTTGGTTTTCACGTCTCTTGTCCACCAACAAGTTCAAGAAGTTGCCCGTGAACGCGTGGAAGCCAGCCTCCTTGCCGAGCTTCGCCAAAACATCCTTCTTCTTTTCCGCGACGATGGTCGGGTTGGCCAAGAAGCCCGCAACGCTGGCGTTCGCCTTGACGTACGCGTCGAGCGTCTCCATATCGGCGTGCACTTGTTCGAGCGCGCCGGAGGACTTGCACGCGTCGACGAGCGCCGCGGCGTAACCGCTGGACACCGGGTTGGACTGCAACGCGCGAAAACGATCAATCATCCGTCAGTCTACCGTTCTCGTCAAACGCACGTCCACCCACACCGCGTCAAACGTCGGATTCGTCCGCGCCGCGCGCGCGCGCGCCAAACCCCTCGAGGATACGCCCCGCGCGATCGCCGTCGCCTCGTCCCGTCCGCCGTCCCCCCGTCGACGCCCGCGCGCGCGCCGCGACGCGCGCGCGCGACGCAACAAAACTCCCACGCGCGTTCGCGTTCCTCTTCATCGCGTTCGCGCCTCGTCCGACGCCGTCGTCGTCGAGGATAACACGACCGATCGCGCGCCTCGCGATTACTCGCGCGCGCGTTCGCGTCGCGCGCGCGCGTCGCGCGCTCGCGCGTTCGCGCACCTTGGCGCCGTGCACGACGACGGAACGCTTCGCGCGCGTCTTATTCGCGCGACGGTGCGCGACCACGGTCGGTCGCGCGGCGGTGGAGGACGCGGAGATCGTAAACATGGCGCGGCGCGGTGTGGCGCGCGCGCGCGCGTGGCCCCGCGGGGTCGAGGCGTCGTGTGCGCAAACAGTCAGCCGACAATACTAGGGTTTTCGGCGCGCGCGATCTGGATAAACCGCACTGCGCGCCATATCCCGGGATGGAGAATTCGGACATTCGGCGTCAAACGCGGTCGGTCGCCGCGCGCGCGTTTGAAACGCGCGACGCCGGCGCGACGCCGCGCGACGCACCGCGACGCGCCGCGGCGAGACGCCGCGCGTGCGGGCGCGCTTTCGACGATGTCCGCCGCGGGAAAAGTGGCCGCGCGAGGCGCGTTCGTGCTGTTCGAAGGCGCGGATCGATGCGGGAAGTCGACGCAAGCGACGCGGTTGGTGCACACGCTCGAGGCGCGGGGGGTCGAGGCGGAGCTGTGGCGGTACCCCGATCGCGCGACGGCGATGGGGAAGATGATCGATCAGTACTTGCGGTCGAAGAGCGAGATGGAGGATGGGGCGATACACCTGCTGTTCGCGGCGAATCGATGGGAGAAGAAGGCGCTCATGGAACGCAAGCTCGCGAGCGGCGTGACGTTGGTGTGCGATAGGTACTCGTACAGCGGGTGCGCGTTTACGGCGGCGAAGGGGGTGGATGGATTGGATTTAGAGTGGTGTCGCGCCCCTGAAGTCGGATTACCGCGTCCGGACGCGTTGATGTATTTAGAGTTATCGCTCGAGGACGCGGCGAAGCGCGGCGGCTTCGGCGAGGAGCGATACGAGACGACGGAGATGCAACGCGCCGTCAAGGCGAGTTTCGAAGCGATGCGAGAAGATTGGTGGGACGTGATCGACGCCAATCGCGAACCGGACGTGATTCAGGACGAAGTCTTGCGCATCGCGCTGAGCGCGGTGGAGAAATGCCGAGCCGGACGCGAGTTGAAGCGGCTGTGGCAGTCGTAGCGCGCGTGCAACAACCAAACCAACCAACTCTGCGCGTTTCCTCACCCTCGCGCGCGCTCGCATGGCTCCGAGCGCCGACGTCGACGCGTTAGACGCGCGCGTGACCGACGAGTTCGCGCGCGCGTTCGGAGGCGACGCGGTGGCGGACATCGCGGCGCACGGCGAAGAAAAACTCGCGCGTTGGCTCGACCTCGTCTTGACAAAGTCGTCGAGCGCGGATGACGACGACGACGCGAAGGAGGCTCGAGAGCGCGTCGTCGACGCGACGTACGCGGCGCTGCAAGCGCGCGGCGCGTGGCCGCGGGAGAGCTGGCGAGATGCGTACGTCCTGGCGCAGCTTCGACGGTGCGCGGCGGCGCTGCGGGACCGGGACGGCGACGGCGAGACGCGAGCGGAGAGCGCGCGGGAGGCGATGCTGGCGGTGGACATGGCCTTGATCGTGGGTGCGCCCGTGGATATGGTGGTTGATTTCGTGCGCGCGTGCGAGCGGGCGTTGGGGGTGGACGGACGCCGTGAGGTGAGCGCCGGGCACGCGCGAAGCGCGTCGACGAGCGAGTGGTTGTTCCCGAGCGCGGCGCCGAAAGGCGACCGAGGCGATCATGCCGCGCAGACGAGGCTCGCGCGAGTGCATCATCGCGAAATGGACTTGAAAACGTTTAAGCAGCGCTATTATAAGACCGAGATACCGGTCTTCATCGAATCGCTCGGTGAGGAATGGCCGGCGCTGCGCAAATGGGCCGACTTGGAATGGTGGCGATTCGTCCACGGTCACCGCAGCGTACCGTTAGAAATAGGCAAGTACAGCGACGTTGAAAACTGGAGAGAACAGGTGAAAACAATCGCAGACTTTATCGATGAGGACATGTTGCCTTCGGTGAGGGGCGCGAGCACAGGTGATGTTGCGTACTTGGCGCAGCATCAACTGGTTGATCAGCTTCGCGAGTTGGCGGAAGACTACGCGGTTCCAGAATATGTCAGCGCTGGAAATTGCGCCCCTAGCTTCGAACGGGTCTACGTCTGGATGGGTACCGCGGGAACGATCACACCGTGTCATTTCGACACGTACGACAATTTATTTGGTCAGGTGCGCTTTGAGCAACTCGTATTTTTGTCCACTTTTGTTGCGGGAGTCTAATAGAAGCCGGTCTGTGAAAGTCATGGCAGCCCGGTGATACCGACTCCCTACATAAACGCGAGCGCCAATAGAACCGGCGTATCAAAGTTATGAGCGTCGGCCTACACAGCGCCCTACATTCGTATTCGCCAACCCCGCCGCCGCCGTCGACTCACTTCGCGTGTTTTTGTGCTTGCAGGTTGCGGGATACAAGTTGATAAGACTATTTCTCGAGTCGGATACGCCTTACATGTACCGCACGACCGCGTCTAAATCCACGACGAGACATTCGCAAGGGAACTTCTCCGCTGTGGACGTGGAACACCCCGACCTCGATCGCTTCCCTGAATTTAGCTTAGCTACGGCGTACGAAGTTATAGTCGGACCGGGCGACTTTGTTTACATCCCGGCAAAATGCTGGCACTACGTCCGCGCACTCACGCCGTCGATAAGCATCAACTTTTGGTTTTAGATATAGAATATCAATGCATAGATTGGCCGCTAAACCGCATAGACTCGCCATTGGCCGCCGTGCGCGCTCTTGGCTCGCGCGTCTCCTCGCTCAATAGATTTAACCTTCGCCATGTCCGCCGTCACAGCGCATCGCTCACCGCGCTAGGCCGCATTATCGCGTCCTGATACGCGAAGAACATCATCAACGACGTCATTATGGTTAGTAAGTCGCCGTCGCTCGACTTGGAGTACCTCCGCGTCGCCATTCCTTCGCTGCAAAAGGTTGTCCCGCAGAGCGTCGGGTGGACGCTACTCTACGTCTTCCTGCGCTTCGGCGTCCTGCGCCGACGCACAGCCGACTTTTCCAATCGCACTGTGAGCTTCATTCACGCCGTCGTGGCCATTTACATGTGCGCGCGATGCCTGCCGACGTGGGGGGCGCTGTTGGAGAACGTAGGCGGAGCGAACACGACGGCGCACTTGGAGTGCATGACGCTGTCGCTGGGTTATTTCGTGTACGACTTCTTTTATTGCCTGTTGAATAACGAGGTGGAGAATGTGGTCCATCACATGTTCACCGTCGGCGGGCTCGCGAGCGGAGTCATCACCGGGCGCAGTGGCCCCGAACTGGTCGGGTGCTTGTTTTTGATGGAGGTGAGCAATCCGAGCTTGCACTTGCGCTCCATGTTGCGCGAATTGAACATGAAGGATAGTCTCCTGGCGACGTTGAATGACTTGTTGTTTGCGCTGTTGTTCTTGCTTTGCCGACTCATCGTCGGTCCGCCGTTGGTATGGCGAACGGTCGTGAACGACTCGAACACGTACATCGTCAAGGCGGGCGCTCTTGGCATCTTCGTCGTGTCCGTGATGTGGGGTTGGCGCATCATAATGATGATTGTGCGCACGGTGAAAAAGTTGTTCGGCGGTGCCAAGGCGAAGAAGGTGTGAGTTATCGCTGTCGACTTTATGTAATAATCTACGTAAACTATTCAAGTCTAAAGCTCGTCGTGTTGTTTCAGCGGTTCGGCCTCGATCCAGTGCCAACGCTTGGGCTTCTGCAGCGCACTCATGATGGCATCCCCCCACAACCTCGGAGCATCCGCATTTTTGAACAATTTTTTATGCAGTGCTTTCTTGATGCGAGCGCGTGTATTCGACTTTTGCTTGTCTGTTGCGTTCGCCGCCTTGACGGCGATTCGAACATATTCGTCAACCGTTCTGGCGATGAAATCCTTGATGCCCATGACTCTGTAATAAGCTTGTGTCCAACGCTGACCAATGGTCTTACCGGGTAGTGTAATCACAGGCGAACCAACTTCGAAAGCTTCTCGCGTCGTGGTGTCGCCACCAAAATAAACGCTATCCAAAACGACGTCTGACAGCTTGTACATTGCCATTAACTGGTAATGCTTCATTCGCGGAATGAACACGACGCGGTCGAGATCAACGTCTCCTTGCTTAATTAATCTTTCCACGACTTTTTCGTGCAACGCCTCAAGCGCGTTATCGACGAGCTTCATGAGAATGATTATTGCGTTCGGATCTTCTCTTTGTATCTTGCCCAAAATCTGGTCAAACGTAATGTGATACTTGAACACGGCTTGCGGGCAGAAATACCATGTCAAACCGTCACGGGATGAGAGTTTCTCCATTTCTTCAGCCGGAATGAAATCAAGATTTTCTCTGGTGAATTGATAGAACGGCGCTTCACCAACAATGATCGATACTTCTCCTTCAGTTCGTGGCTTGTAGTACTCCCACGCCGCCTTTTTACTCTTAACCAGCAGTAACTCCTCCGTATAGAAGCTCTGCGCTTTCTTTTGATCGGGAAGCTCGGCAAGATCCCAAGAAATAAAATAATCCATGATCCAAGCCGGGATACCAGATGTTACGGGGTGACCGTGCGTGACCATTTGTACCGGTGCCAGTTTCGCCACGGCGAGATCGTGCATCTCGCCCGTCATGAACAGGTCAAGATAAATCAGAACATCAAACCTTCTCTCTTCGATCGCCTCGCGATTCGCTTTGACGGTTTCGAGATCACCGCCCTTTATCAACACGATGCTTCGTTCGGGACGCAACGAGAGATTTATATCCTCCTCCTTGATCGGATCGCGTGGGTAGTGCACCATGTCGACTTCAAATCGCGCGTCGCGTTGAAGCCCGAGCACGATTTCTCCGAAGTTTCCCCAAATGCTCGACTCGGACGTGAAAAATGATGAGACGGCACCAATCTTGATTTTACGACGCATGAGCGCCTTCTGCACAGCCGTGCTCTGCGCGCTCGACAGATAGTTGTCGTCGTTTTCGTACACGAGCGCATTCGCCTTGTACAAAAGATCCGGGAACGCCTTCAACTTCAGTTGCACCCATCTCGAGTACTCGTCCTTATAGTCTACGCCATCGAAGTAGTACGCGATTGAAAACACGTTGCCTAAACCTGCTTGATTACGGCAGAAAAGATCGTCCTTGCGGAGCATTTCGTCGATTCCGGCATTATACTTTTGGATCCTGCGGCGCTCCTCCTCGGGCGTCAACGGAAAGTGGGGCACAATCGTGGCGTAATACAGCTCCCAGCAATCGTCTTCGCCATGTTGAGAAGTGTTTAAACCCTTTTCAAAATTAATGCGCGCGCGTGCGGCCCAATTTCGCGTCTCTCTCCAGTACCCGCTTCGCATGGCGATGCCAAAATAAGCGGCGGAATTCGGCTTGAGCGGCGGCGAGAGGCCATCGGGGTCATCGATGGCAGACTCCATCCGCTCGATGCCCCGTAATGCCGTCGAGTGATCACCATTCGATTCGCCGACCATGATCTCCAAGGTACTCATCGCAACCATAGTGTACGAATTCAAAGGATTGAACTCGAGAGATTGCAGATACTTTTCGTACGCACCCTTCTGGTCGCCCCGAGATTCTCTCACTCTACCTGCAACGAAAAGAGCGTCGGAATAATCGCCGTCTGAATCAAAATCATCCCTCCCTACGTCACGCCCCCCATTAAAATCCTCGTGGATGCCACCGAGAAGTACAACCCAGTCATCGGCGCGTCCCCTTAATCCAGGCGATCCCCAGCCGAAGATTTGCGACGCATACACTTGTTGTACTCGCCGGAGACGAACCGAAGTCACCTCCCAGTAAGACTCGATCGCCCCATGCATCGCTTGCTCGAACGCATCCGCATGTTCTGACCAATCTTGCTTAAACTCGTATATAGTACCGAAAGTACCGACTGTCTCGACGAGCGCGCCTAAACTGCTCGTCACGACGTGCACGCCTGCGCTCAACGCCTCGATGGCGGCGATGCACGACGTCTCCATCCACGTCGAGGGATAGGCAAAAATATGCGCCGAACGCAATGCGTCTCGTACATCGTCATTCGACACCGCGCCGTGATACGTACATCCTGGATGTTGCTCACACGCCTGAAACAACGGCGCGTACGGATGGTCTCGTTCGTGCCACCCGTATATAGAAAAGCTTGAATACACGTCCAAATGCAACATACCCTCGTGCGCGTCGTACAATCTCGGGAACACGTGCATCAATATATCCAATCCACGATGCGGCGTGGTGTGATAAATCAACCGCAGCACTCCATCCTCCGGAGGTTCTTTACGTTGACGTTCGAACGGCTCGATGGCGTTTCTCATCACCACCGCCTTCTCTCCGAATACATCCCCGAAATACGACTCATACGCGCTTTTCTGCCACTCACTCACGAACATGAATTTTGCAAACTTTTCCCGATTCTTCTCTTCGCGCAGATGCTCGCTCTCGGGATCGTTGGGCAAATCCTGCAACCACAGCACGTTCGGCCGTCGCGCGTCGGCGCTCAGCGCGCGCACGCGCGACTTCACCACGTGAAATCGCTTCACCAGCGCCCGCGGCACGCGCGCTTCCAACGCCGCCGACATTAACTCCGTCCCGCCGCGCGCGCCCGGCGTCGTGCCGTCGTCCAGCGCGTCCGCGCGCACCCTTTCCGCCGCGCCTGAAGATTTCTTACCGAACCACATCGCGTCGACAGAGCGCGTCGCGCACGCGCCGACGCACGCGCCGACGAGGGCGAGCGCGACGCGCGCGCGCCACGAACGTCGGGTCGCGTCGCCGCGCGCGCGCGCGCGCGCGGTGCGCGCCATGCCGCGCGTGGGCGTGTGACGATGCGCCACGTCGACGCGACGACGCCGGTTGGTGACTTTGGCATTTGACATGGACGAAGCTAAATTTGGCCACTTTGACGCGCGTCGATCGAGCATGCGCGCGATCGCGTGCTGCCCCGTGCGCGTGGATGCGCTGGCGATGTACGACGCGAGCGACGCGCCGCGAATGGAGAGTCCGACGGAGTCCAAAGGGTCATCCATCGGCGTCGAGGAGGCGGCGTCGAGCGAGGACTCGGAGGCGGACGCGAGACGCCGACGCGGCGAGGTGACGCGAGATGTCGGCGCGAGCGCGAGTCGAGGACGAGAAGCGACGCTGCGGAGAAGCGTGAATGATGCGTTGATGGCGCTGAAGCAACGGAAACGAACGGGTCGAGTGGTAACGCGGAGCGGGTCTCGAGCGCCCGCCGGTTTGGCGATGCCGGTTCGCGCGCCTTCGGCGAGAAAGAAGAGCGAGCGGGCGGTGTTTGAGACGTACGAAAATTTGGCGCCTTCGGCGAGAAAGAAGAGCGAGCGGGCGGTGTTTGAGACGTACGAAAATTTGGCGCCTTTGAACGACCCTGAGACCGTGATGGTTGGAGTATTGGTGGTTTTGAGAGGCGCTGCGGAGCGCGCGTGGGAAGAGCGCTTGGAGGCGATTGCGCTCGCGAATCGACTCGTCATTCATCACGTCGGCGTGGTGTCCGCGAATTTGCGTCCTTTCATCATCGGCGTCACATCGTGTCTCGAGAGCTTGCGAAGTTCTATTTCGAAAGCCGCACTCAGTCTCATCAAGACGCTGGCGGTGCATTTAAAAGGTAAGATCAACGGTGAACTTGGATGCGTTTTCCCGAGCGTTCTCAAGCGCGCCAGCGAGTCGAGTTTCCTCTCAGCAGAAGCAGACGAGGTTTTGCACGTCTTGATAGAGGCGGCTGCCCCTCACGCAGTTATCCGGACACTGTCGCAACATGTTTCGGCTCGAAGACTTCAAGCGAAAATCGCGTTCGCCTTGACGTATTGTGTCGAACGCAACGCCGAGTGCGCCTCCGTCTTTCGAGGGAGAGCTGGACGGACAGCTTTAGACCTCACCCTCGCGACTCTGGACGTGTGTATTCGTGGGGGGCATCCGGACGCCAGACTTTATGCAAAACGCTGTCTCTCTTGCCTGATTGACGTACTCGGGAGCGATGGATTGGAGAAACCGATGCGTGCGTATCCCGATTTGTTCGCGTTTGAAGAAAGTGGTAACGCATCCGTATATTAAAAAATTGCTTGTCGTCGTGGTTTATCGAAGCGTTGGAGCAAGAGTCATATGATCAATCTCGAGAATTTCGCGTTAATCTTCCTTCGCACCTTCGGCGTTTTCTTCCGTGCGGTACTGTTCGCGCCAGGCATCGCCCTTGTTGTTCTTCGGCACGCCCTTTTCGATATCCGTGGAGGACAAGTTGAGCTTCGATCCGAGCGCCTTGTCGTCATACTTCGTCACGTCGACGTCGTAGTTTTCAACAGTCATGCTGTCCTTGAGCGTTTCCGTCACCGGCTTCGCCAACAACCCGTCCTTACCCTTGGTGTCCGCCTCCGCTTCGAATTCAGCCGTCTTGGCGTTCGCCATGCCGAGCGCCGACGCCGCGAGTTCCGCGCGAAGTCGTTCCCGTTCAGCCTTTTGCTCGGGCGTTTCCTGCTCGCGATCAGCCTTTTGCCTAGCGATATCAGCCATTTGCTGACCGAGCGGCGAGTTCGGATCGACCTCACTCGCGATCGAATTAAGGCGTTCCGTCGCGTTCTTTCCTCGGCTATCTTCGCCGAATCCGCCGTACGCGCGTCCCTCCGTCTGCAAAATCTTAAGCACGTTCTCCGGCGTCTTATCCTTCAATCGCGCGATGTCTTGCGCCTTCGGCCAGAACGACTTCGCCCCGAGCGGGAGCACGAGCCAAGAGATCCCCTCGATCGAGCCGAGCGCCGTCCCCGGCAAGCCGTGTCCCGTGAGCGTCTTGCACAGCAGCGACAACCCCACGACGGGCACCGCCGCCGCCGTCAACAGCGGCGGAATCTTGTACGAAATCTCGTCGTACTTCGCCATGAACTTTTCCGGCGTGAAATCATCCGCGCCCGCCGCGCGCGGCGCGACCGCGCGCGCCCCGCGCGTCGCGCGCGCGCCCGATCGCATCGACGCCCGCGTCGATCGCGCAAAGTGCGACTTCTGCGTCATCGCGACGCCCTGCTGCGCCATCATCGTCGTCGATCGCGCGAGTCGCGCGGCGTAGGTTTTTACGCGCGTCGAGCGATTCGCGAGCGGTTCGCGAGCGTGCGCGCGCGCGTGAGTGCGGGGAACGCGACGCATCGGTCGTTATCCACAAAGATTACTCGACGCATCGCCGCACTCGCGCGCGCGCGCGACGACTCGACGCGACGCGCGCGACGGGAGACGATGCGCGCGGTGACGCTCGACGCGGGCGCGGCGGCGCGGCGCGGGCGGGGGCGCGCGGTGGTGAAAAAGACGTCGCGGCGCGATGGTGTCGAACGATCGCGGCGTCGACGCGCGGTGAACGACGAGGAGATGTCGACGCAGCGGTTCGAGACGCGAGCGTTCGACGCGGAGATCGAGCGAATGTGCGATCGAGGACTGCGAGACGCGCTCGAGGCGGTGGACGCGAGGTTGGTGACGGCGATGCGAGGCGAGAGCGCGGGGGCGTCGACGAGCGACGGCGACGACGACGCGGCGGCGATGAAAACGGCGAGCGATCGCGCCGAACGCGAGGCGGTGGAGTTGGTGATGTGCTTGCGTCAAAGGGGGGTGGTGAAAGCGTTCGGGGCGGCGCATAATGTGCCGAAGCGAGATTATGCGTTGGCGGAACTGCGGTTGAATAACATCGAGGCGGAGAAGTTGTTGGCGCCGACGGAGAGCACGATTAAGGGAATTCGAGATAATTTCACGCGATTGCTCGGCGTGGCGTACGTCGCGGGATTGTACTTTTTGCATCCGACGTTCGCGCAAGGCGCAGGAGTGGCGGCTTTCGCCGCGTTTTGCGCGACGTACGATCAAATCGCCTTCGGCGGCGGCGTCTCGGCGCTCGCGCTCGACACCGTCGCGCAATCGACGTCGAAGGAGTACGTCACGCGATTGCGTCGACACGAAGCGGCGCACTTTCTCACCGCGTATCTCATCGGGATTCTTCCTAAAGGTTACACGTTGAGCTCGATGGATGCGTTCAAGACGTACGGTGCGTTTAACATTCAAGCGGGTTGCGCGTTTTGCGACGGCGAGTTTCAGCGCGAAGTACAAAAGGGTAAAATTACCTCCACATCGCTCGGCCGGTTCGCGTGCGTCGCCATGGCGGGAATCTGCATGGAATACATCCTTTTTGGATTCGCCGAGGGCGGTCTGAGCGACGTACAACAACTCGACGGATTGCTGCGCGCGTTGGCGTTTACGCAGAAAAAGTCTGATTCGGAAGTTCGATGGGCGGTGTTGAACACGACGAGTCTGTTACGTAGACACTTAGGGTTGACGGAGAAGCTCGCGGATTACATGGCGCGCGGAGCGAGTGTGGGCGAGTGCGTGGCGCTGATCGAGAAGGAAGTCGAAACCGCCGAATTCGTTTGAAATGGTTGAAATGAAATTAAAACCGCGCGCGCGCATTTTTGTACCGTAATTTACTGAAGGCTTTGCTTCTACGCTTTCTCGACCGCGTCGACGTCGTCCACGGTTCGCTTCTTCGCGCTGTAAAAGATAAACTGATTGCGAATCTCGCACTTAAAATCGACGAGTCCGCATTCGGTGCACAGGTCTCGGAGTTCCTTCTTGGACCACCATCTGAACCCGCGCTCGGCGTTCACCGTGCCCGAGAATTCTCGAACGGCGTTGTCGAAAATGGCCTGCTGGTCCTCGTCGAAGAACGGCACTTGCGGATTCATGAACGTCGTTCCACAGAACGTCGCGCCTGGTTTAAGCACGCGCGCGATCTCGGCCACGCCCGTCTTGGCATCCGGCCAGCAGTGGATGGCGGCGCCCGCGTGCACGCCGTCCAGCGAGCCTTCTGGAAACGGTAACCGCGCGATGTCCGCGCGCACGAAGCACACGTCCGCGTCGCCGAGTAAGTTTTCATCCTCCATGTATTGCTTCGCTTGTCGCAGCATGGCGTCGGAGTAGTCGAGCGCCACCACGCCCTTGTACGCCTT
>TARA_B110000008_G_scaffold279994_1_pt1 | contig 18502 bp, 17 predicted proteins | sample TARA_B110000008 | Tara Oceans TARA_B110000008 (sample SAMEA4396496) | marine metagenome | biome: Westerlies Biome; feature: [DCM] deep chlorophyll maximum layer (ENVO:01000326); material: water (ENVO:00002006), including particulate matter (ENVO:01000060) such as... | depth 40 m
GCAATAGCCAGTCATTTTAGTGTTGATATGACTAAAAATGGAGGTATTCGATGCATTAATTTCAATGAAAGTGATCTACTGACTTGCTTTGCAAATGATTATGGTTATGAGAATTGGGTTAAACAAGCATTAAGATTTTATTTAGATAAGGGAGACTTGATTATACTAATTTCTGCAAGTGGTAATTCTAAAAATATGATTAATGCTGCTAAAAGTATAAATAAAAATAATAATAAATTAGTTACGTTTACAGGATTTGATGGAAATAATTTACTTAGCAAATTTGGAAATTTAAATTTTACTGTAAATTCTAAAGAATTTAACTTTATAGAAAATATACATCAATACTGGCTTTTAATGCTAGTTGATATATTTTTTAAATTTAAGAAATAGATATTTTTGTTTTTTTTTTATAATTAATAAAAAAAATTACCCCAGGAAGAGAAGTCATGAATACAATTAATCTAAAATAGATAATGATATTTGCTAAATTATTCAAGTAAGTGTCAAAAAAATTTTTATTTATAAACACGAAACTCATCTCACCAATTCCCATACCTCCTGGAGAAATAGGAATTGCTGCCACAAAAAGTGATATAAAATTAGAAAAGAAAATATGATTCATTTTAATATCAAACATGAATATTTTTGATGATATAATATATGTTGTAAAATGAACTATAGAAAAAATTATAATAGATAAAAAAGTACATTTAAGAAAAAGCAATATATTTAATTGAAAGTATTTAATTAAATTACCTATAATTTTTATCTTTCTTAAAAATTTACTCAAATAACCAAAAATAAAAATAAAAATTACTAATAAAATCGGAAGACTCAAAGCATATTTCATATTATTTTGATTATACAAAATTAGACAAAAGCTCATCAAACCTAAAATAGACAAACCTAAAAAACCAAATATTCTATCAATTATTACCGAAAAGCTATTTTTAATTTTATTTGAATCATTTAATTTTGAGACATAGTAAATTTTTATAAAATCACCCCCTAAATTTCCAAATAAAAAGTTATTAAAAAAAGTACACATATAAAAAATTTTAAAATTTTCTAAGAATGAGTTTTTAATATTTGAGGATTTTAAGACCAAACTCCATCTATAAGCGCCTAATATATGGGTACTAAAAATCAAACAACTTAGCAATACAGTTAAAAATGTGCTTGATGTTAATTTGACAAATATATCTAAGTTAAAATGGTTATTTTCATATAAATAATAAAAGATTAAAAAAATTATTAATATTTTTGTTGATTTTATAATTATATTTATCATACCTCTATTCTTATAATAATTTATAAATTTTAGCTAATATGAAAAAAGTTTTAGTAACTGGTGGATGTGGTTTTATTGGAAGTCATTTAACTGAAAAGTTGATTGAATTAGGTTATGAGGTTACCATTATAGATAATCTATCTACCGGACGATTAGAAAATATTAAAAAATTTAAAAAAAAATTAAAATTTTTTAAGCTAGATATTATAGAAAAAAATAAAATTGAAAAATATTTTAAGAATATTGATATTGTTTTTCATTGTGCTGCACTAGCAGATATTGTGCCCAGTATTCAACAACCAAAAAATTATTATGAGTCAAATGTTACTGGTTCTTTTAATATTGTTTCATGTTGTATGAAACACAAGATTAAAAAATTAGTCTATACAGCCTCATCTTCATGTTATGGAATTACAAAAAAATTTCCAACTCTAGAAGATGAAAAAATTAATCCTGAATATCCATATGCACTAACAAAATATTTAGGTGAACAAATTATATTACACTGGTCTAAGGTTTATAATTTAAGTTGTATCTCATTAAGATTATTTAATGTTTATGGACCAAGATCACGAACTTCAGGTACTTATGGGGCAATGTTTGGAACATTTTTAGCGCAAAAATTATCAAAAAAACCATTTACTATAGTAGGCGATGGTAAACAAAGAAGAGATTTTACCTATATATCAGATATAGTAAGTGCACTAATTAAAGCATCAAAATCAAAAATATCTGGAGAAATTTTTAATGTAGGAAGCGGAAAGTCAATAAGTGTCAATTATATTATAAAATTATTAAAAGGTGATAAAATTAGAATACCCAAAAGGCCTGGTGAACCTGAGGTAACATATGCGAATATAAATAAGATAAAAAGAAAATTAAAATGGAGACCAAAAGTTAAAATTGAAGAGGGAGTGAACTTATTGCTAAATAATATTAATTATTGGAAAAAAGCACCTGTTTGGACGCCAAAAAAAATAAAAATTGCAACTAAAGATTGGTTTAAATATTTGGGATGAAAAATAAAATTATACAATTAGAAAATTTACAAACTAAAATAAATAATCTAAGAAAGAATAAAAAAAAAATAGTTCATTGTCATGGAGTATTTGATGTTGTTCATATAGGGCATATAAAGCATTTCAAAGAGGCCAAAAAAAATGGTGATAAATTAATTGTAACAATCACGTCAGATAAATTTGTAAATAAAGGTTCTGGTAGACCAATTTTTAAACAAAACAAGCGATTAGAGTTTCTTTCTCAATTAGAGTGCATTGATTATGTTTGTTTAAGTGACTCTGAAAGTGCCATCAAGGTATTAAATATAATTAAACCAGATTTTTATATAAAGGGTCAAGATTATAAAATTTCGAAAAGCGACAAAACTGGAAAAATAATCTTAGAAAAGAAAACAGTTGAAAAAAATGGTGGTAAAATTATTTACACAAATGAAGAAACATTCAGTTCTAGTAGTATTATAAATAATAATTTTACGTATACGGATAAACAATTAAAATTTTTAAACATTATATCAAAAAAATATTCATTTGATTATATTGATAAGATTTTTAAAAAAATAAAAAATCTAAGAGTATTAGTAATAGGTGAAACAATAATTGACCAATATAATTTTTGTGAGGCATTGGGTAAATCAGGAAAAGAACCTTATTTAGCATTAAAAGATATTTATGCAGAAAATTATTTAGGTGGTGCTGCAGCTATAGCAAATAATCTAGCAGAATTCTCAAAAAAAATTAAATTGATAAGTATGGTTGGAGAAAATAAAGAATATTATAATTTTATAAAAAAAAAACTTAACAAAAAAGTTGAATCAACTTTTTTTAAAAAAAAAAATAGTCCTACAATTTTAAAAAAAAGATTTATTGATAATATAACAAAGAGTAAGTTGTTTGGGATTTACTCAATAAATGATGATAATAATCCTATAAAAGAAGATAATCAAATTTCTCAATGTATTGAAAAAAATATAAAAAGATTTGATCTAATAATTATTTCAGATTATGGTCATGGTTTTTTATCAAATAAGACTGCATTAAAAATTTGTTCTAAAAAAAAATTTATTACGTTGAATGCGCAAGTTAATGCTTCAAATATCGGTTATCATACGTTGCAAAAATATAAGAATGTAGATGCTACTATCATCAATGAAACAGAATTAAGACATGAGATGAGAAGCAAAAATGATGACCTGATTTCATTGTCTAGAAAATTAATCAAAAAATTAAAGACAAAAAATTTATTAGTAACTAGAGGTAAGAATGGCGCAATTTTAATTAATAAAAAAAATAATCAATTAATTGAATGCCCAGCATTTGCAAATAAAGTTATTGATAGAGTAGGTGCAGGAGATACAATGTTATCTATAATTTCAATGTTAATAAAAATTGGCGCACCAACAGATCTTTCGCTTTTATTAGGATCTTTTGCTGGTGCATCATCAGTAGAAACCATGGGTAATAGTTTATTTTTAAAGAAGAAAAATTTTTTAAGGCATTTAGAATTTGCTCTTAAATAATTAGAAAAATTTAATTTATGTTTTCATTAATTTCAATTATTTTAGTAATATTGCTTTTATTATTGTATAATAAAATTTATTTTTCTGTTTATAAAGAAAAAGTAGTTTTTTTTAAATATTTTAAAAATTTTCTTATTTATACATTTGTAATTTATTTAGTTTTATCATTTTCGAAATATAGTTTATCAAAACTGATAGATGATAATTTTTTACAATCGCTTTTAACAACATATTTTATTATATTTTTAGTTTTATTTTTTAATATTTCTACAAAATCTTATGAAAGTCCAACGGTTATAATTTATAATTTTATTAAAAAAGATGGTGATAGTTATAAAAATATTTTAAGGAAACTAAAAAAAAAAAAATTAGTTGAAATAAGGATTAAAGATTTATTAAAACAAAAACTTTTAATAAAAAAAGGAGATAAATTATTATTATCACCTTTGGGCAGCAAGTTTAGTAATTTGTATTTATTTTTAAAGAATTTTTATAAAATAAAATCAAAAGGATAAAAATGTATTTATATTATTTTTTTTTAAATATATTATTTTTTTTTATATTACTTAAATTTTTCTTAATTATTTTTAAAGACAAATATATCTTTCCATTTAGAGTTGCAGAAATAGTAAATTTTATAACAAATATTTCCTTAAATATAATAATTACAATAAATTTTTTTGGATATGAATTTTTATTAAATACAATTGCTACCAATTGCTGTTTATCATTTATTTTTTACAATATGTTATCAATGGTAAATACTTCTTCTAGGACCAAGATTTTACTTGATCTAGCTCAAAATGGCGAGCTTAATATGAGGTCTTATTTAAGAGATTATAATGAAAAAATTATTCTAGATAATAGAATAAATAGATTAAAAACAAATAAAGAAATTTTAATTAACAAAAATATTATTAGAATAAATGATAAGGGTTTTAAATTTCTAAAAATTGTTATCTTTGTTTTTTCATTACTAAAAAAAATTTAAATCTTTGGTCAAATGTAAATAAAATTTGCAAAATATCAAAATTAAGCTATTAAAAATAAAATAATCTATTAGAAAATAACTCATGAATAAAATTTTAATTACAGGTGGTGCAGGATATGTTGGCTCGAAGCTAGTTCCGGTATTATTGGATTTAGATTATGAGGTTACTGTCTTTGACCTTATGATTTATGGAGAAAATGTTCTGTCAGATCATAAGAAATTAAAAATGATCAAGGGTGATATTAGAGACGTTAATTTATTAAAAAAAATTATTCCAGGTCATAATTCTTTAATTCATCTAGCATGTATTTCAAATGATCCAAGTTTTGAGTTAAATCCAGGTCTTGGTAAATCAATTAACTATGATGCTTTTGAACCACTAGTTCGTGCAAGTGTTGAGGGAAATATTAACCGATTTATTTATGCATCTTCATCTTCTGTTTATGGAATTAAAAAAGAGAAAAATGTGACAGAAGATATGGTTTTAGAGCCACTTACGGATTATTCAAAATTTAAGGGTGACTGTGAAAGAATTTTAAATAATTACAAATCTGATGATTTTATAACTACAACTATTAGACCTTCTACAGTTTGTGGTTATGCTAAAAGACAAAGATTGGATTTAGTAGTTAATATTCTCACAAATCACGCATATCACAAAAGAGAAATTAAAGTTTTTGGTGGAGAACAGTTAAGGCCAAACGTTCATATCGATGATATGGTAAGATCTTATTTATCAGTTTTAAATGCAGAACCTAAAAAAATTAACGGTGAAATTTTTAATGTAGGTTATAAAAATCAAACTGTAAATGAATTAGCCAGCAATGTAAAAGAAGTTATTGGTGATGATATCCAAATAGTAAAAACTGCTTCAAATGATAATAGATCCTACCACGTAAGTTCTGAAAAAATTAAAAATATTTTAGACTTTGAAACAAAATATACTATTAAAAATGCAGTCCAAGATTTAAAAAATGCATTTGAAGATAATTTGTTAGAAAATACTTTTGATGATGAATTATTTTTTAATATTAAAAGAATGAATAATATAAATTTAAAATAGATGAAAGTAAGATATTCTTATTTAAAACAACAATTTTCAAATTGTAATGATCTTTGGAAAGATTTAAAAAAATTTGTACCAACGGGTGATTTTACTCTTGGTAAACCTTTGGTAAAATTTGAAAAATCTTTTGCAAAATTAATAGGTACAAAATATGCAGTAGGTGTAAATTCAGGAACAGATGCAATTAAATTATCTTTAAAATGTCTAGGTGTAGGTCATGGCGATGAAGTTATAACCGCGGCAAATACCTTTGTTGCGACAGTCGGTGCAATTATGGAAATTGGTGCAAAACCTATCTTTGTTGATTGTAATGATAAGTTTTGTATTGATGAAAAACTGATAGAAAAAAAAATTACAAAAAAAACTAAAGCTATAGTCCCTGTACATTTTACAGGATACATGTCCGACATGAAGTATATTAATAAAATAAGCAAAAAATATAAAATCCCAATTGTTGAAGATGCTTGCCAATCAATTTTAGGATCCTTAAATGGTAAAAATGCTGGTACTTGGGGAGCATTTGGAGCATTTTCACTTCATCCTCTTAAAAATATTAATGTTTGGTCTGATGGTGGTGTTATTACAACTAATAATTTAAAATATTATAAGCAACTATTATTATTAAGGAATCATGGTTTAGTAGATAGAGATACTGTCAAAATTTCAGGATACAACTCAAGGTTGGACACTATCCAGGCCGTTGTTGGGAATTGGTTACTGCCTAAGGCTTTAAAGATTGCTAATCAAAGAATTAAAAATGCAAAATATTATGATAAAAAATTATCCGATATTAAACAAATTTCAATACCCAAGAGGCATAAAGACGAAAGAACAGTTTTTCATCTTTATATAGTTTTCGCAAAAAAAAGAGACAAGTTATTTAAATATTGCATTGATAAAGGTATTGAGGCTAAAATCCATTATCCTAAGCCAATGTATTTACAAGAGTCTGTAAAATTTTTAAAGCATAAAAAGGGTGATTTTCCAATAACAGATAGGCATTGCAGAAGTATTATCTCTTTTCCATGTGATCAGCATCTTAAAAAAAAAGAGATGGATTACGTTGTTAAAATAGTAAAAAACTTTTATTTTTCAAATTGATTTATTTTAAAAAGTTAAGAATTTTATTCATCCAGTAATAAAAAATTATATAAAAAAAACTGAAAGTAACTTTGATAGAATTTTTTAATTTAAAAGCTTGAGAAATTTGTGTTTTTTCTCTATTTTTTAATTTAACGAAATTTACTTCAGTAAGTAAATTTTGTAATTTTAGTTTGCTCCAAATCTCAACTTGAAAAATATGACTATTAAACTTGATATCTATTTTTTTTAAAATACTTGTCTTAAATATTGTAAGTCCGTTATAATAAGGAAAATTTAAGCCAAATATCAAATTAAGTAACGGAGTGTATGTAGATGTAAAAATATACCTATAAAATGTTCTTTCGTTAGCATTTGTAAAATAAGAACTTATAAAATTATAATTTTTTATATTTGAAATTATTTTTATATATTGCTTATAATAAAATCCATTATCACCTGGAACCCATACGACATATTTTTTTTTGGCTTTTTTAATTCCTTTTTTAACAGTCCCACCCCAACCAAGATTAATTTTATTTTTAATAATTGTGATATTTATTTTCTTTTTCTTTTGGTATTCTTTTGCAATACTTAATGTATTATCAGTACTACAATCATCAACAAATATAATTTCATAATCCTTTAATTTAAGAAACTTAATAGCTCTATAAAGTTCATCTATTGTGGGATTAACATTTTTTTGCTCGTTATAAGCTGGTATTATAAAACTAATCATAAAAATTTTTTTTAGATGGATTCAATAAACTTTTAAAGAAAGTACCTTTTTTTTTTAAAAAATCATTTTTAATAAAATAATTATTTTTTTTAATTATTTTTTTTTTTACAACTATCTTAGAATTAGATGATTTTGATTTAATAAATTTTTTTACAAAATCAAGAATATTAATTTTCTCTCCTTCAATACTTAATAATGTATTTTTAATATTTTTTTTATTAAGAATATTTGAAATTAATTTAGCAATATTTTTTCTGAGTACAAATTCAAATATATGGTTAGGATTATCAATAATTATATTCTTTGATTTATCTATAAGGGTAGAGATTTTATAAAGAGCTTTCTTCTTAGGGTTCTTATTTAAATCAGCATCATATAAATCAGGTATTCTCAAAATATAAAAATTAAATCTTGAATTCAATGAATAAGTTTTAATTAAATCTTCCGAGTATTCTTTAGAATAAGAGTACAAGTCTCTATAAATTAATTTTTTATTATTATTAACATCTTTTGAACTTGCAAAAATCAATAAAATTTTCTTTTTACTTTTTTTTAATTTTTCAAGTATGAAAGTTAAATCATTAATATTTTTGTTTGCTAAATGTGGATTTTTTTTATACACATTGGCTTGGGAATTTGAGGTTGCCAAATGAATAATGCCATGTACGTTTTTAAAATCTTTTTTATCTATAAATTTTTTAATACTTACTTTTAAATTAGCTGTATTTTTTTGAATTGTATTATTTTTTTTTCTATCAATTCCTATAACTTTAAATTTTTTAGAAATATTTTGAATTACACATTCTCCTAAAAAACCAGCACTTCCAGTAACAATAATTTCTTTTTTAATTTTCATAGAATTTTCTTATTTTTTTACATATAAAAATTACATCCTGGTATTTTAGTTCTGGATATATAGGTAATGAAATTATTTCTTTTTCTATCCTTTCTGTCTCAGGTAGAGAAATTTTTTTTTTTATAAGGTTTTTTTCAAGATGTACTCCTTTGTCTAAATGAGAAAATACTTCAATTTTATTTTTAAGTAGAAATTTTTTTAATCGATCTCTCTTTTTAACCCTTAATACAAATGAGTTAAATGTTTCATAATATTTTGTGTTACTCTCAAAAAAAGGGAGTTTAACATGCTTGTTTAAATCAATAAGGTTTTCATGATAAATCTTGGCAATCAATCTTCTTTTAGAAATCCATTTTTTAAAATATTTTAGTTTTATTATAGCAATTCCAGCGTGTAAATTATCAAGGCGGCTATTAAAGCCAAAAGATTTTCTAACTTCTTTTTTCTTTTTCTTAATTCTTCCATGGTCTCTTAACAAAAGAACATTTGAAAAAATTTTTTTATTATTTGTTACTAAAAATCCACCATCTCCAGGAACATTTAAATTTTTCATTGGGTGTAAGGAGAAAGCACCAGATGAACCAAATGTACCAGCATGTTTATTTTTAAATTTGGATCCAAAAGCTTGGGCGCCATCTTCTATAACTTGTAATTTATATTTTTTAGCTAGTTTCATCACAATATCCATCTCACAACATCTACCATTTAAGTGAACAACCATTATAGCTTTAGTTTTTCTTGTTATTTTTTTTGATATTTCATTTGGATCTAAATTAAAGTCATTTCTAATATCAATAAACACTGGCTCAGCTCCAACATGTTTAATCGCACTTACACTGGCAACATAAGTGTGTGATGGCACTAAAATTTCATCACCTTTTTTTATATTAAGTTGACTTAGCGACATTAAAAGAGCATCAGTACCGCTATTAAGAGAGGCACAATATTTTACTTTTAATAATTTGGTAATTTTTTTTTCAAAATCTAAGACTTCTTTTCTTAGAATAAATGCAGATTTTGCAAAAATACTTTCAATTTTTTTTTTAATTTCTTTTTTTATAGAATTATGTTGTGCTTGAAGATTAATATATTTAATTTTATAAGACATGAAATCTATTATCAAAAAAAAAGCATGAATACTATTCTATTCTTAGATGGCTCTCCAATTAGTTTATTTCTTCTTAAACTGATACAAAAAAGTAAATTTTTTATAATTAAGAAAATTATAACTAGCACAAATATTAATAAGTTTGATAAATTGATAATCAAAAATAATATATCAATTTTTAAAACTAATTTTAAAAAAAAATCAAAAAATATAAATCTCAGTAATTATGATATTGGTTTTTCCTATTATGATTTTAAAATTCCAAAATATGTTTTAGACACAATCAAAAGTGGAGGAATAAATTTTCATCCAAGTTATTTACCATTTAACAGAGGGCGACACAGTACTTTCTGGGGCATTGTTAAAAACAATCCATTAGGAGCCTCTGCTCATTGGTTAAATTCAAATTTTGATGATGGTGAAATAATTTATCAAAAAAAATTAACTAAATGTAAAGATCAAAGTGCAAAAATAATATATAATCGTCAATTAGATTTATTAAAAAAAGTAATAATTAATACTATTTCACTTATTAAAAATAACAAATTTGTAAAAAAAAAACAAAATCATAAGCAAGCCACTTATCATTTTGCAAAAGATATATCAGAGTGTATATCTTTTAAAATAAATAGTAGTATCAATAATATTAAGTTATCTAGAATTATTAGAGGAACTTGTTTTAATAATAAGACGGGAATATACATCAATGAATCAAATAATAAATTTTTAATCAATTCAAAATACATATTTAAAAAATTTTATAAAAATAAAAAATATAATATAAAACTTAAAAATTTATTCGGAAATTTATACGATAAAAAAAAAATAAAATTTACCATATACTTAAATAAAAAAAAGATAATTGTTAATTCAACTGCTCATATCCTAAGTTAGACCCATTTTTTTAAATGTATTTTTTTTAATATTGAAAAACAGATTGAATATATATTTTATTTAGATATAGGAGGTTAACTCCTTTAACAAATCAAAAAAAATAATAAATGAGATTTATAGATTTTTATGAAGAGAATAAGATTATTCCAGTTGTGGATAATGATGATATTAAAAAAAAAACTTACCTAAATCAAAGAGAAAATTTCTATTACTCAATTAAAATTAACATATCAAATTTAAAAAATAAAAATATTTTAGAGTTGTGTCCTGGAACAGGAACTAATGCACAATTTCTTGTAAACAAAGGTGTAAAAAAAATTACTCTAGTTGATTATAATTCTGAGAGTATAAAAGTATGTAAAAAGAAGTTTTCAAATAATAAAAAAAAAGTAAAAATTATTTATGAAAATATTTATAAATTTTCAATAAAAGAAAAATTTGATTATATAATAATAGAAAATGCCCTTTCTAATTTAAGTAATCCTTTTGTTATTTTGGAAAAAGCAAGCAAAATGCTTAAAAAAGATGGTCATTTAGTTTTTAGTTTTTGTGATCAATATTCATTGTTCTCTGAAAAGATTAGAGGATACATAGCTAAAATAATTTTACTTTTAGAGGAAAAAAAAAATAATAATCTCATTTCATTTGATGATAAAACTAAACTTTTATCCAGAATTTTTGATTCACATTTAAAAAAACTTAATACTGACACTAGATCTAGCGAAAAATGGGTTCAAGACAATTTATTATTAAATGAATGGTGGTCTAAAGAAAAGTATTTACCTTTATATAAAGTAATTGATTTTTTTAATAAAAAAAGAATTAAATTAAATTATTGGTCCTCAAGCCCAATTTTTTTCAAAGATTTTACTTGGTATAAAAAACTTAATTTAAATACAGTTAACTCAGATATTTCAAAACATTATAGGTTAGAGCAGGTAAATTTTATTGATATAAGAAAAAAATATAATAAAGAATTTAATTTTGAAAAAATAAAATTATTTATCAAATCAATCAATAATGAGTTAAATAAATCTGCAAATGAAAAATATTTAAACTTAGGTCGAATAAAAAAAATTATTAAAATAAATTATAAATTTATTTTATTTTTAAAAAAAATAGATAAAAAAAATCCAACTGCAATAAGTTTAGAGTCTTTTAATAATTTTCTAGAAAATATACTTAAAAATAATAAAGCAGATGTTAAATATTTAAGAAATTATTCTGATTTTTGGGGGAAAGGTACTATGCAAGTATCTTTTATTAAATATTAAGTATTAAATTTATTTTTAAATAATTTTATTAAAATATATATATTTATTACCAAAAAAATTGGAACTAAATGTTTGGAGGTAGGCCAGCCAATCAAATATGGAATTAAAAAAGGAATATTTATATATATATTGATAATGCATAAACATCTTTAGTAAATCAAAAAAAATAATAAATGAGATTTATAGATTTTTATGAAGAGGATGTGATTATGACAATTGTGGATAATGGTGATATTAAAAAAAAACTTACCTAAATCAAAGAGAAAATTTTTATTACTCAATTAAAATTAAAATATGATAAGTTTTTTAGTTGCGTGTTATAATGAAGAGAAAAATATTATATCAACAATTAAAGAGATTGAAAATACTTGTAATGATTTACAAATCAAAAGTTTTGAAATTTTAGTCATAGATGACTGCAGTAATGATAATAGCAACAAAATTGTAGATGAATACTCAAAAAATTATAAATATATCCATCTTTTAACAAATAAATCAAATTTAGGTTATGGTGGATCTATTAAGAAGGCAGCAAAATTTTCAATTAAAGAATATATAATTTGGGTTCCAGGTGATAATGCTCATAAAAAAAAAGAACTAACTAAAATTTTAAAATATTTAGGAAATTATGATGTGCTTAGCACCTATTACACCAATACAGAAACAAGAAATAAGTTTAGAAGATTTTTCACAAAAACCTACACACCAATATTAAATTTTATATTTGGACTAAAGTTACCATATTATAATGGCGTTACTCTTATTAAGAGAGCTGTTTTTAATAATTTAGAAATTCAGACTAATAGTCATAATTTCAGTGTTGAGATGTGGGTTAAAATAAAATTATTTTATAATTTAAAAATTGAGTTTGTTCCAACTCTACTTGATGAAAGAATAAAAGGAGCAAATGCATTTAAACTTAAAAATTCAATAAAAGTTTTAACTAATACAATTAGATTAATATTTTATTATTATTGGATTAATCTTTTAAAATATTTTAATCTAAAAACTAAATAAAAATTTGCCACTAAAAATAGTGGAACCAGATGTTTTGATGTTGCCCATCCAACTACATGAGGAAATAAACTAAACATAACAATAATTAGATAATAAATATCAATATTTTTAATTTTTTTATTTAAAAGATTATTGTATAAATTTTTTATTAACAATACCAAACTCATTAAAAATATTATTCTGTTAATTATGTGTGAATACATAACAGGGTTTTTATAATTTGAATTAACCTCGGCATGTATTGCATCTTTCCTAAAATTAAAAAAAATAAATTTAAGTTTAGTAATTGTATCTTTAAAAATATTCAATTTATTATTTTTAAAATACTCCTTATTCTTATTTTTAAAATAGTTACTAAACTTCCATTCGTTATCAAATTTTTTATCTACGTTTTCAAACGCCAAAGCTTCCGGTATTAGGTCTACAGACAGTTTAGGGTAATATCTTTTAAAATTTTTATTCATAGCAACCGCTAAAGCTTCCTGATTATTGGATAGCATTGATGATCCAATTGGAAATTTTTGAGTTTTTATTACACCAAATGTTCCCCAAAAAATTATTGCTAAAGATAAGAAAATTATTGGAAAGGCTCTTTTATAAATTGAGAATTTATTTTCTAAAATTAAAAAAAATAATGAAATGAATATTGTTAAAAAAAATACTGTAGTTTTTGTAAAAAATAAAATGAAAATTAAAATTGATACTAATAAATATTTTTTTTCTAAATTAGAAATTAATATTAGAAATATACAAGGCAATATCGCAGCAATGTAAGTATCTGCAAATCCATATGTTAATAAAACTGTTAAATTATAAAAGTTATAAAAAAATAAACTTAATAAAAATATTATTGATAATAATTTTCGATTACTTGAGTTCGAAACTAAGTATATGCAATAGAATATTAGTGAAAAAAAAATTATATTTTTCGCTGTTATTATGAAGTAACCATTAAGAGAAATTTTACATAATAATGTTATAAAAAATGGTAAAAATGGCAATCTTGATAAATAAGTGTCTATCCCATTCCAAATTTGTTCAAACCTATTATGGTGATATAAATTATCAATTATTCCCCCATAACCAAATGGTACTAATTTTAATATTAATTCATTGTGATCATTAAATTGGTAGCTAAATTTTTCAATATAAAAATTTGCATACGTTATTGATACACAAAAGATAAAAATTATGAAAAGAATGTATAAAAGAAATAATCTTTTTTCAAATAATTCTGTAATTTTTTTAAATAAAGTAATAAACATCTAAATTATAATATTCTATTTTTATGAAAATTCCATATGTAAATTTATCTCGTCAAAATTATAAATATAGGAAAAATTTAATTTCTATATTTAGTAAAATTTTAGATAGTGGAGAGTATGTTGGTGGCAAGGAAGTTATAAATTTTGAAAAAAAAATTTCTCAATTTTGTAAATCTAAATATGCAGTAGCTTTAAATAGTGGAACAGATGCACTCACATTGGCAATGCATGTTTGTGGAGTGAGAAGAGGTGATGAAGTAATTACAACTCCAAATTCTTTTATAGCATCAACAGCAGCAATAGTTCATCTAGGAGCTAAACCAGTTTTTGTAGATGTCTTAGATGATCAAAATATTGATCCAAATAAAATTGAGAAAGTTATTACGAAAAAAACAAGATGTATTATGCCTGTCCACCTAACTGGCAGGATGTCAGATATGAAAAGTATTATGAAAATAGCAAAAAAATATAAAATTAAAGTAGTAGAAGACTCTGCACAATCAATAGGTTCTAAGTTATATAAAAAAAATGCTGGAACTTTTGGTGATATTGGATGTTTTTCAGCTCACCCGTTAAAAAACCTTAATGCAATGGGTGATGGTGGTTATTTAATAACAAATAATAAAACTTATTATAAAAAAATTAAAGACCTTAGTAATCACGGTATGACAAATAGAAATCGTGTAAAAAACTTTGGATATGTCTCAAGAATGGATAATTTACAGGCTGCAATTTTAAATTTTAAATTAAGTCATTTGAAAAGGATAATTTTAAAAAGAAGAAAAAATTTTGAAATCTATAAAAAAAATTTGTCTAGAAATATTTTCTTTCCTTTTGAGAAATCAAGTGAGTTTAACACATATCATACATTTGTAATTCAAGTGAAAAATAGAGAAAAATTAAAAAAATATCTTTTTAAAAATAAAGTAAGCACTTCTATTCATTATCCTATTCCAATACATCTACAACCAGCAGCAAAAAAACTAGGATATAAAAAAGGTGATTTTCCCGCAACTGAAAATCAAAGTAAAAAAATTATTACATTGCCAATCCATCAAGATTTAAAGAAAAATGACATAATTAGAATTTGCAAATTAGTTAATAAATTTGTAGGTAATTAATAACTTATAAGGTATATTTTGAATATGAGTGAATTAGGAAATGATCATCAAGATTTAATTTTAGACGGCACTAAATTAGCTTGGCATCTTGATCGTGTAGAAAAATGGCAAAGAGGTGAAAGAGTTGCACCAATAACAATTGATATGGCTTTAACAAGAGCTTGCAATTATTCATGTGGATTTTGCTATGCAATGTTTCAAGAAAATGACAGAAAAGTAATTAATAAAAAGGTTATTTTCGATTTCTTAGAAGATTGTGCCGAAATAGGTGTGAAAGGCATAAGTTTTGTTTCAGATGGAGAAAGTACAATATCTCCAGTTTTTACTGATGCATGTAAATATGGACATGAATTAGGTCTATCCATGGCTGTGGGAACCAATGCATTTGTTTTGACAAAAAATAGATTGGAAGACGTAATGCCTTACCTAACATACCTAAGAGTAAATTTTTCAGCTGGAGAAAAAAAAAGATATGCGGAAATTATGGGTGTTAAAGAAAGCTCATATGACCGTGTATGTCAAAATATTAGAGACATGGTTGAAATTAAAAAAAAAAATAATCTAAAAGTTACAATTGGAATGCAAATGGTATTAATGCCAGAAGATGCTGATCAAATTATTCCTTTGGCAAAATTAGGTAAAGAATTGAGACCTGACTATGCAATTATAAAACATTGCTCAGATAACGAAGATGGAGGTCTTGGTATTTTATATGATGAATATGAAAAGCTTTATCCTTTACTTAAAGAAGCTGAAGGATACTCAGATGAAACATATAAATGTGTAATAAAGTGGTCTAAAATAAAAGATAAAGGTAACAATAAAAGATCTTATCAAAGATGTTATGGCGCACCATTTATGATTCAATTATCTGGATCAGGTTTAGTTGCACCATGTGGAGGACTATTTAATGAAAAATATAAAAAATTTCATATTGGTAATATTTGTGACACAAGATTTAAAGATATTTGGAAATCAGATAAATATTGGGAAGTCATGAATTATTTATCTTCTCCTAAATTTAATGCTCAAAAAATGTGTGCAAGTCTTTGTTTGCAACATAAAGTAAATGAAACTCTTGATGATTTTGTCAAAGGTAAAGGTGATTTAAAACAGCCAGATACAGAATCTCCTGAGCACATAAATTTCATTTAAATAATTTGAGGTACATAAAAAAATGAAACTATCAGATTATATAGCGGAGTTCTTATCCAAAATAACAGATTCCGTTTTTGTAGGACAAGGAGGAAATATTATTCATGTGCTAGATAGTCTAGGGAAAAGAAAAGACATTAAAGTTATACCTTCACAAAATGAACAGGGTGCATCGATTGCTGCGGATGCATACTCTAGATTTAATGATAAAATTGGTGTTACAGCAGCAACAAGTGGGCCAGGAATGCTTAATTTGATGCAAGGTATGGCTTGTTCATTCTTTGACTCAATACCAACTTTTCATTTTTCGGGTGCAGTAGTTTCTAATCAACTAAGAAAAAATAAAAAGATTCGTCAAATTGGTTTCCAGGAAATGGAAGTTGTTGATTTAGTAAAACCAATTACTAAATATGCAGTTTTATTGAAAGACAAGAATAATATTAGGTATGAACTAGAAAAGATGCTTCATTTTGCAAAAGAAGGTAGGCCAGGCCCAGTTTTAATGGATTTACCTGACGATCTACAAAGAGCTGAAATTAATCCTAAAAAATTAAAAAGATTTACGCCTCCTGTGATTAAGAAAAAAAAAATAATTTTTGAAAAAAAATTTCTCGAATTAATTAGAAAAGCAAAGAGGCCAATAATTATATTAGGACATGGGGTTAATTTATCTAATACAAAAAACGATGTTAAAAAACTAATATCAAAAACAGGTATCCCCTTCTTACCGTCTTGGGCCACTATAGATTTATTTCCTCATGACAATAAACTAAATGCTGGAACTTTTGGTGTAGCAGCAACACGATATGGTAATTTTGCTGTTCAAAATTGTGATTTGTTAATTTCTTTAGGCTGTAGATTAAATACTCAAATTACTGGTAGCAATATTAAAAGTTTTGCCCCAAATGCAAAAAAAATCGTTATAGATATTGATGACAATGAATTTAAAAAAAACAATGGGTTAAAAATTGATCTTAAAATTAATCTTGATTTAAAAGTTTTCTTTAAAAAAATAATCCCCTTGCTTAAAGATAAGAAAAATTATGGAAAATGGATTGATCAATTTAAAATTTGGAAAGAAAAGTATCCTGTAACTAAACCAGAATACTACAACCAAGCAAAAAATAATAATGCATATGTTTTTATGAAAAAATTATCAGATAAAACTGGTAAAAATGATGTGTTAATACCTGATGCTAGTGCTAATTTAATTTGGGCAATGCAATCGTTCCAATTAAACGGTCAAAAAGTTTTTACAGCCTTAAATCATTCTCCAATGGGATATTCTATGCCAGCTACAATTGGTGCCTACTTGGCAGACAAATCAAAAAATGTTATTTGTACAATTGGAGATGGTTCTATGCAAATGAACATACAAGAGTTAGCGACTATTGCACATTTTAATTTTCCAGTAAAAATATTTGTAATCAATAATGGTGGTTATGGACTAATAAAACAAACTCAAGATATGTGGTTGGGGTCAAGAAGAGTTGGTGTTGATGAAAGCTCTGGCCTAGCAATGCCAGATTTAAAAAATATAGCTAAAGCTTATAAAATAAAAACTGTTGAAATTAATAATCATAATGATCTTGATGAAAAACTTGATTATGTATTAAAATCAAAAGAACCAATTTTATGTGAAGTAAAAGTTAATGAAAACCAAAAAGTTATACCAAAATTGGAATTTGGAAGAGCTATACATGATTTAAGCCCAAGACTAGAAAAAAAAGAGTTAGAGTCCAATATGGCTATTAAATAAAGTGTTAGAAATAAATCTAAAAAAATTAATAAAAAACTATGATCAGAACTTGCTGGATAACCTTAGGGGATTTGGTAAGGACGATGAGTTTTTAAAGTTTTGGGTACCAGGTACAAGTGATTTTCAAAGTTTTTTAAATTTACTTGATGCACTTGTAGAGACAAAAATTTTTTATGTAAGAATTATAATTGAAACAACAAATGGAAAAAAAAAATTTATTGAAAAAGTAGAAACATTTTTGCCAAAAATATCTAGTTTTATAAAAAATATAGATGAAAATTCTATTCATTTGATAATTGAAATTGATAAAACCAAATACCAAAACTATATAATTAATAAGAGAAATC